>OBEQ011335320.1_pt1 | contig 34833 bp, 33 predicted proteins | sample 1670901 | NCBI WGS metagenome assembly OBEQ01 (sample SAMEA104232315, study PRJEB22302) | groundwater metagenome | biome: forest; feature: aquifer; material: groundwater | place: USA | collected 2011-08-07 | depth 5.4 m | reverse complement strand
TTTTTGAAAATCCAACAAGATCTGCTTGCTGGAATCCTTGCTTCCGTCATCGACGACAAGGATCTCATAGTGCGGAGTAAACTCGAAGGCAACAACATCGGCCGCCGCCACCATGCTCCCAATTGTCCCCGCGTCGTTGTAGCACGGGAAAAAAATACTTAGACTTTTGCTTTGGCTCACCGCTTCCTCCAAACTATTTCGATTGCAGAAATCAATAAATCCCCCATGCTAAAGGAAGGGACGACGCCTTTAAAATATTGAGAGAATCTAGTAATTAACACAGCTCCTACACCGCCAGCGGGATGTTTCTTATAGAATAAAATATCTGTAGCGGTTTCTTACTTTCTCCAAAGTTCGCGATATGCGGTCACTGTCACACCATTCACGTGAGGTCATTCTATCAAAAGCCCGTTCTCCGATACAAGTGGTTGAGAAACCAACTCAACACAACCGGAGAACGAGCTATAGTCGATATCACAATACATCGAAATTTTCGGGGATTCTCCTCCAGTTTTCGTTAGGCCTTTTCCAATATGAGCCGGCCATATCTGGGTGGCATTGTCGCTTGGTGGCCCGAGGCTGCGGCTGCCTTGTTTTCTATAAGTTTCTACGCTTGTTTTTAAGACCAAATTATTTCTTTTTAAGGGTGAGTCGGACGGTATCTATGAAAAAATCATCGAATGGAACACGCTTGGATCTAAATACTTGCGGGTACTTGATTATCATGTCGGAAGAAAACCAATCATAGCCATGCCAGAAATCTTCAACAAAAATGTCGGGCGGGAAATTTTGGATTAATTCCAGATAAACAGAAAAGGAATTTCCGCTAGTCCACGGGAACATTTGTTTCCCCTTTTTTTTGAGGGCGTATTCATCAAGCAAGCCTGGACGAAACAAGAGATGAATATAAGGAACTTTTAAAATGCTGTAGTAATGATATCCCCAGGGGCTGTAATAAAGCGGGCCTGCCTCTACATAAATAACTCCGCCCGGCTTCAATAGACGAGTACATTCAGCCATTACTTTCTTGATATTCAAAATATGTTCGAATGTCCCCCAACTGTAAATCAAGTCGAAAGCATTGGATTCCAAACCACTCATGTTCTCAGCGCTTATCAACTTTAATTCTACTCCGGCCTTTTTAACTTCCGGATTCAGATTGTCAGAAATATCAACATTGACCGCGCGCTTTGCGCCGCGCGCCAAAAGTTCTTTCAAGACAAAACCATCGGCCGCGCCTATTTCCAAAACGCTCGGTTTCTTTTCCGAAATTAAAACGAATAACTTATCCGCCTTTTCCTGTCCCCGCCGCATCATCGCCTCAATAGAATAATCTTGAAATGGTTTTGCTTCTATGTTTGCATACCGCCTTAAAAAAGATTGAAACTGTTCATCGGGGAGAAAATACGGTTCGGGTCGAGCTTTTTCATAGCGGTTTTTTGCAAACCGATATTGAAGATCATATCGCTTGTCAGAAATCCAGCGCTTGATTTTAACCATGACAAGGCTTTCTACACCAGATAAAAAGACGGTTACCACATCCCGTTAACACATCTGCATAATGCATGAAATAGAAAAATGCCTTCGAAAAAATCGAACGGAAATGAGCCTTTTTCAGTTTTTCTTCAAGTGAGTGCGTGTATACCCATACTTTTATAATTTCAAAGCCATGCCGTTTTAACAGATAACAGAGGCTTTTGTCGGAAAAATAAAACGTGTGGTGATCCGCCGTTTGAAATTCAGGCAACATTCTCCCCTTAAAATAACTCCGAATCCTTCTGTATATCACCCAGGAATTGTGGTGGTTCTCGGTCGCCATCATCGCGAAACCTCCGGGCTTCAGCATCTTGTACATTCCGCCCACAAATTCTTCGAGATCAGGCACGTGTTCAATCACATGGTGGGAATAAATCACATCAAAAAATTCGGCCGGCCAATCGGCAGGGTCAAACAAGCCTTGTTTAAGATTTTTCAAACCCAGTCTTTCCCTCGCAAATCGAGCAGCGCTTTCCGAAGGCTCGATGCCATAAACAGAAAATCCGATTTCTTCCGCTGCTTTCAACAGAGACCCATAGGCCGCACCTATTTCAAAGAAATTTCCCGAGGTCACATACGGAATAACGATGCGCTTCAGCCCCTCCTTTTCTCCAACAACACGTTTTAGAATAAGACTTTCAATATCCGGAAATTTGACATTGTAAACTTGTTCGATTTCTTCATAATAATGCGCGACGTAAAAACGATAAAGTTCCTCCCTGTCTGCCATGGGATTGCTGAAAACAAGATCACATTTCTTACAATAGGACTGAGAAAAATGTAGTGCATCCTCTCTTTCTTCGTTTACCGTAAATGAGTATGGCCAAATCTTCCGGTAACCGCAAACAGGGCAGGATTCCAGTCGCTTCATCGTCGCCGATGCCTCCGCTCATCCATGTTTTTGAAAACACTGTCTTTAAACAAATCGGCCAAATAGTTCCAACTAAAAGCAGCCAGCGCCCTTTTTCTAGCGGATTCTCCCTTACGTTTTCTTTCCGTTTCGTTTTCAAAAAGTCTACGAATGGCACTGGTGATTTCTTCCCCATTTTCGGAATTGACCAAAAATCCTGTTTCACCATCGACAATAGCATCCGGCACACCACTGTTCTTTCCACCAATAGATGGTTTTCCAGCTAGCGCCGCTTCTAAAAATACGATTCCGAATCCTTCCCAATCAGTATTGTTTAACGTCCGATTCGGCATGATAAACACATCGCATATTGCGTATAAAATCCATTTATCTTTGTCATTGACATCGCTTAAAAAAATAACCTTGTCGCTAACACCAAGAGACAAAGCCTTTTCTTTAAGTCTTGTCTTTTCAGGCCCATCACCGGTGATGATGTAATAAAGAAGAGGGAACTGCTCTTGAAGCGCTGCCAAAGATTCCATGACTAAATCAAAACCCTTACGTTTGATAAGACGTCCTACTGCCAATAAGACAAATGCATTCGGCGGGACACCTACTTCAGAGCGCTTTTGAAAAAGTTCCTGTGCTTCGGAAGGAATGTATGTGCGGGCATCAATTCCAGGGTTGATTACATGAAATGATTTTATTTTGGGAGATATATTTTGAAGCAATTGCCCTGTTCCTTTACTATTGACAATAGCACTTGCCGTATATTTCAGATCTTTTTTTCTCCAGTCTGAGCATGGCCAAGAAAGTCTGGATATAAGTTCGGCTCCATGATAAATAACAGCATAAGGGATTCTATATTGATGGCAGGCTCGGCACCAGAAATGGCTCTCCAAAGACCAATAACCGATGACGACAAGTTTATTCTTCGGGTCAAGCTTTTGAATTTCCTGTTTAGCTAAATTCTCTAATCTCTTGTAATAACGCCAAGTGTTTATTTTTCTACTAGGGAAAAAAGAATCCCCTGGTTTCCGGCCTAAATCCCTTGCGGGTCTTTTCTCGAGCTGATGGACCTTGTACCGAATCGGTTTCAATTCTTCGCAAGTTGGAACCGTTGAGAATAATTCGACATCCAGAGTTAAGCCTAGGTGTTCACACAATTGATGCAAATATTCGGCAATCCCACCGGTCATTGGCTTGGAATCCGTGGTTAAAAAAATGAGCTGCTTATCGGTCATTTTCTGCGTTCCAATCATAAGGTGCGGGTTTGGCTGGATTCCTTACCCATAAGCACATCGCAGGTCATTTAAATTTTCTCAACAAGTCAACTTTTTCCAATTTCACTTAAGAAGTCTTCTTCTTTAACAAGCGATTTTCTTTCTTTAAATCTCTTATGTAGAGCCAATGGCATTTTTGGGGCAGCGTCGAGTATAGTGGCCCCGGTTGTCTAGACCGTTTTTTGTATCAGTTTTAGATAGTTTTTTTATGCCACCGGGTTGGGGTTCTGGGCCACCTCCAGCCCCGAATACACCAGCCACGGGGTTTTGTAATTCAGCGATTGATGATGCCTCTGCAAGTTGTAAAAGTCGAAATATTCTTTGAGCCCCGTCTCTGCGTCTGGAATCGTTTCGTAGCCTTTTAAATAAACATTCTCGTATTTGACACTGCGCCAGAGGCGTTCCACGAAAATGTTGTCCAGCGCACGGCCACGGCCATCCATGCTGATCTGAATGCCACGATCTTTCAAAACCCGCACAAAGTCATCGCACGTGAATTGACTGCCCTGATCAGTGTTGAAAATCTCCGGCGTCCCGTATTCGAGAGCCTCCTTCAAAGCTTCCACGCAGAAGTCGCTGGTCAGCGTATTGGAGATCTTCCAATACAACACATACCGGCTTTTCCAATCGATCACAGCCGCAAGGTACACGAATCCATGCCGCAGCCGGATGTAGGTGATATCCATACTCCAGACCTGATTTGTGCGGTTGATATTTAATTCTCGCAGTAGGTATGGATACACAGGATGCCCCGGATGCGGCTTTGAGGTGTTTCTCTTGGGGAATAGGGCCTCGAAGCCCATCAGACGCATCAACCGACCTGCTCGCTTGCGGCCCACAAAAAAACCACGACTTTTAAGCTCCCACGACATTCTGCGCGCTCCATAAAACGGCCACTTCGTGTAAACCTCGTCGATCTGATTCATGACCGCCTGATCTTCGGGACTTACCGGCGCGGGCTCATAGTAAACTCCGGAGCGGCTGCAAAACAGCAGCTCGCACTGGCGCCGCACACTCACAGGAGTTGATTCTTCACGCTCAATCAAGGCACGCCTCTCGTCCAGACTCAGATGTTTAATTTTTTTTTGAGCCAGTCGTTTTCAACCTGCATCCGGCCCACGTTTTTGTAAAGATCCTCAATCAACTCTTTCTGCTCTTTGTTCTTCTCAGCTCCACCAGAGGGGCTTGAGAAAAGCTCGGCCAGACGATCCTTTGCCACAGCCTTCCAGGTATTGATCTGCGACGCATGAACGTCGTACTCAACGACAAGCTCCGCGATCGTCTTGTCACCCTTCAGGGCTGCCAAAGCCACCTTTGCCTTAAAATCATCCGGAAATTTCTTGCGCATTTGGACCTCCATTTATTGAGCCTGATTATATCTAACTTCAGGCTATTTTTTGGTCCAGTTTTCCGGGGCCACTATACTGATTGATTATCTTCTTCCCTAAATTCATCATAATCTAACCATCCATAGCGAGAGAATCATGATTTGGAATTTGGCTTTTTATATTTTGATTTATTTTAACTATCCTTAATCAATTTTAAAAAAGCACTATCTTTCATTTTCTTGAACTTGCCTTGTGCAAATCGACCTGATAAAGCCTCAGGAATTCTTGTGCATGCATCCAAAATACCCAGAGCAAGTGGTTTATTACCAGCCATGCAATTTCTCAGCATTCTTATGGGAAGAAACGAAAGATAAAAAAAAAGGAATAAATACCCTTTGCAGTTCTTTATAGTAAAAAGCACTTCGTTGCGATGAATAATCCGCTCGGTATTGAGATCACCATAAACTTCATGGAAGGTAGCTGAAATTTTGTGATATACAACAGATGCAGGCTCATAAATAACCTTCCAACCCCTTTGCCAAGCTCGATAAGAAAGATCTGTGTCCTCACAATACCCCGGCCTAAACAGAGGATCAAACCCTGAAAGTTCTATGAACATATGACGTCGAAGTGCCGCAGCGCCCCCAATGGCATCCATTGTAAAGCAAGTCCGCTGAACATCGTGATTCCAGCATTTGTAAAACCACCCATGATGAAAATAGCCCGCTCTCTTGCCAGTTGTCACTTTTGTTCCTTCCCAGTTAAAAATTTTTGCCGTAACGGCAAATACGGACGGATCTTTAAAATGTTTGAGCAAGGGCGCTATAAATCCTTTGTCAAAGCGCATGTCATTATTTAAGATAATCACAATATCTTCGGTACGCGACGAGACAATAGGGTTAAGTGAGAATAAATAGTCGTTTTTTCCAGTAACAATAACTTGGACCTTCGAAAAATTATTTCGTACATATTCAACATCAGTTTGAGTACTGCAATTATCTACCAGGACCACTGGACAAGCTGATCGATTTTCTTTCGAGGCCGCAAGTGCCGAAGGTAAACAATCACCCAAATGGGCTCTTCCATTATAATTTAGAATGATTAAGCAACAGTTCACTGGCAAATCCTGAATGTCGTTACTTCAAGTTTTTTTAAGAATTTTCAGGATATCTGAAGAGACATTCTGCTTTGTGTATTCCACCGGCGCTTTCCAAGAGCCTCTCTTTGGAAGCCGGTGGCGAAGAATAAATAACATTTTTTTGGAATTAACTCCGGCTAATACGTTACTACCGCATTCCACGGTTTCAGGTCTTTCCGTCACATCTCTGATCGTAACGGTTGGAATTCCAAACAAACAGCACTCTTCCTGAACAGTACCACTGTCTGTAATCACCATTTTTGCATGCTTTTCAAGAGCGATAAAATCGAAGAAACCGAGAGGCTGCAAAAAATGAATCGAAGAGGATGACTTTTTAAGAAAAAATTGCTTCAAACGGATTCGTGTCCGTGGATGAACGCTGACAACAACAGGACATTTATAGAAGATTGAAGCCGTCTTCAGACCTTGCATAATCTGCGAGAGCCTACTTCTAATATCCACATTCTCTTGCCGGTGAAAAGTAGCCAAGACATAATTTCCTTTATCGAGACTTAAATTGCGGTGAATTTTCGACCGTTCGATATTTTGTTTATAATAACGTAAAACTTCGTTAATCGGATTGCCTGTCACGATAATACGGGCTGAAGGCAAACCTTCTTTCAGTAGGTTTTGGCGGCTATTATGTGTGTAGGGCAATAACATATCACTGCTGTGATCAATGAGACGTCGGTTCACCTCTTCGGGAACCACATCGCTATAGCAACGGTTGCCGGCCTCCATGTGATAAACAGGAACTCCCATGCGTTTGGCGACAAATGCCGAAAGAGCGCTGTTGGTGTCACCCAGAACCAGCAGTTTGTCCGGCCTTACCTGTGAGATAATTTTTTCGGTCTCACAAAATATACGCCCTATCTGGCCCGCAAAACTGGAAGCTCTAGATCGAAAATTATAATCAGGCCGTCGAATGCCAAGTTCTTTGAAGAAAATATCGTTTAACTGCTTATCAAAATTCTGGCCGGTATGTACCAAGATATGGCGGCAGGATTTGTCCAAACAGTCGATGACCCGGCTAAGCCGGATAATCTCTGGCCGTGTGCCTAAGATCGTCAGTATTTTAAGCATTGCACTCATAAGGACTATCCAGCAGTTGATGTGTTTTTTTTTCGAATGAAGACAGCGTAAATTCTTCCTGTATCGCCTGTATCGCTGCAGATCTTGCGGCCAGCATTCTTTTATCGTTCGATAATACGGACGCGATACAGTCCGCTATTCTCAGGGGATCCTGTTCTGCACAAATGAAACCTGCCTGATATTTATTTAAAAATACAGCTGGCGAGCCATTGTTCGGCCCATGGTAAAAAATAGGCACATGGCAAGAGAGATAGGAAACCAACTTTGAGGGAAAAGAGGTCTCGGCCAATGCGCTTTTTTCTGGATCAAACCAGTAGGGACAATACCCAAGATCGCTTTGAGCAACGAATTCTAATGATTCTGCGAAAGAAAGCCAAGAATAGGTCTGCACGGCATCCGGCAGTTCTCCATCGCGTAAAGACGGAGCCCCCACCCATTGAATAATGATTTTCCTTCCGCCACAATTCCAATTTAAGATATCCAATGCTTTGATAAATGAATGAAATTCTTTGATGGCGTATATATTTCCACAGATGATGATCACAAAATCTTTTCCAGCCGGCCTGTTTTTTTTGATCCCTTCGACGGTCATAGCTTGGCGTAAAATGATGGCATTCAATCCGAATTGTTTTTGATAAAATCTTTGCATGCCTTCGCTTGCAACACCTCTTGAATCTGCTCCTCGGCGTAATTTTTCAGCATCTTTTCTTAACTCTTCAGCAAAGCGGCGTCCAACGGGATTATTATGAATACCCTCTTCGAATAAATCCCATTCCATCGTTGTGTAAGGAATTTTCAGCTCATTCAGGATGGGTTTCGCCAACATAATGATTTCCATTGAATTGAGAAAAAAAACGACTTTTTCTGCTTTGAATTCTCTTAATTTTTTTTTCAATCTGATCAAGCGTTTTTTCAGCAGCAATTTCCGCACTATTCCCCATTCGATATTTAAGGCCGTTTCCCTACTGCAGAATCTATGCAGTAACCCCATTCCTTTGATGCCACCTCTCGATATAATCTGAATAACAGAGCGCTGGAAAGAACCTGGAAGCTCATAAGGATGTCCCTCGAGAGACACGCAAAGGTGCGCAAATTGATAGGATGGAACATTGCATAACTGGTCCAAAAAAACCGATCCGCCATTAGACTGCCACGGAGCACCTCCATGAATAAGTAGAATGCGGGATTTATTTAAGTTCCGGGACATTTTGAGAAATTACTTGAGGAATTCCCCGTCATGAATAAGGCGATCTTGAACCATCAACTTGTGCTTTTTCAACAAACGAACCACCGCCGAAAACGAGAGCACCCCATCTCGCGAGCTGTATTCCAAATTCACAAAATCTGACTTCGCATAGTTCGTTTTTGTTTTGAGTTCAGGCAAGATCGGTTGGATCACATAGTAATTACCTCTATCAACCGTTCGCACGCTCTCTTCTTCCGATACCAAAATCTCATGAATCTTCTCGCCAGGTCTTATACCCGTAATGTCAATACGAATGCGTTTGTTACCGATCAACGCCCTGGCCACATCTACAATCCGCGCAGAAGATATTTTGGGAATGAAAGTTTCGCCGCGATTCGCGTTCTGAAGAGACGCAAAAATCGTGTCAACAGCCATATCTAAACTCAACAGAAATCTTGTCATATCCTCAGTGGTAATTGTCAGAGGCCCACCACTTTTAATTTGTTCGTGAAATAACGGTATAACAGATCCTCTCGAAGCCAAAACATTGCCATATCGAACACAGATGAATCGCGTATTCGGAGCGACGAGATTACCCCGTATAAAAATCCGCTCTTGGATGGATTTCGTCATGCCCATCACGTTGATCGGTTTACAAGCCTTATCTGTCGAAACGCCGACGACCGTCTTGACGAGATAGCCGTGTTCCTCGATGGCTCTCACAATATTTTGCGCCCCATCAATATTGGTAAAAACAGCCTCTTGCGGAAAATATTCGCATGTAGGAACCTGCTTTAGCGCTGCCACATTGATAACAATATCCGCATCTTTCAAGGAGGCCGCCACGGACCGATAATCTCGAATGTCTCCTATTCTGAATTCAAGAAGATTCTTGAAATTATTGTAAATGATCTCATCCGTTGCAGTCTTCTTATTCAAATAATCCATTCGCATGAAATGTTGTTTTGCTTCGTCTCTGGAAAATATGATCACTTTTTTTGGCTTGCCTAATTCGTTTGATAAAATCCTTCTTGTGAGTACCTTTCCCAGGGAGCCTGTCCCGCCAGTGATTAATACAGATTGATTATCTAGAAACATGGTCAGCTCCTTTGCTTTCGATTTGGCAAGTAGTCAAATAGTCTTCGTGCATTTTTTTGATCATCTCAGGCCAAGATGGTGGTTGATACCCCACGAACTTCCTGAACTTACTGGAATCAAGCGACCGATTAATAACCATCCCGTCGAAAGGCTCGATAACGATCACCTTCGAGTATTGTGCCGCCACTATTTTCAAAAGTTCGAATTTGGATATCGGATCCGAGGAAATATGATATCGGCCATATAACGAATGGTTGGGTATCACATAATCATGGATGATTCTCGCCATTTCAATAGTTGTAAATCCCGAAAAGATGGCTTGTTTGTAGCCTTTAACCGAATTTTTTTGACTCAAAAACCATTCTATCAAACCGAGATTATTTCTTAGCTCGTGCCCAATAATTGATGCCCGTAAAGTCACACAATGCGGAGGATAACAAACTTCCCCTAAGAATTTGCTCTTTCCATAAAGATCCGTCGCATTGGATTCGGCCTCTTCGGTGTAATGACCCTCCTTACCGTTAAAAACACAATCCGTGCTGATATGAATAAGTCTCGCTTTAGCTGTACAACAAACCATGGACAGCCGGTGTGGTAATAAGGAATTGATCGTAATCGCCGTAAGCGGATCATTCACTAAAACATTCTGTTTAATAAGCCCTATACAATTAATAATCACGTCGGGCTGGATGGAGGCCAAGGCACGGATAATCGTATCGAAATCAGCAGCATCAACATGCTGCCTTATTTTTGAAAAAGCCGCCCCGTAATATTTTTGATCGATCCCCTCCAGAGACCGGACAGTGCCGTGAACTTCGTACATTCCGCTTTCGGACAACTTCATGAAAAGCTTATAACCCAACATGCCGCTCGCCCCAAGAACCAAGATTTTTTTCATCTATTCTCCCTTGCTCATTTCAGTATCTAACCAGATCTTACCCTTTTGAACGTGGCTTTTTAAAAACAAATAGAAGGTTTTGGATTGATTTTCCATTAGATTTATTTTGAAATATTCAAAATTTTTATACTGAAAACGACTTATAAAATAGCGCGGTTTTTCGTACAACTCGTAGACAATTTTCCCGCTTGCTTTTTTTATCAAGAATTTAAGCATATTAATCTATAAAATATATTCATTCATTATCGGAGATAGGATCCTAATACAGCATCAGGGGGTTCATCGCTAGATTTCTCAGGGCATTTCCAATCCGACATACCTGCCCCGCTCCAGATCCTGGAAAACTCCTCCATAAGCAGTTCGACCGTCTCCGGCCCACGTGCATAACGTTGTAAAGGATTCGCGAAGCCAAAGCGAAGAAACTTACCTTCCTGAATCATATCTTGATAAAGATCCGGATTTAAATCAGATTTCACAAATAAATAAGGTTTCTTATTGCAGACAGCCATGGTTCCAGGGCCCGACGAGGCCCCCATATAAATTGGCGCCTCACAAATAAGAGCAAGGTCTTGCTCAATTCCCGTCTGGTGGTCCTTGGCTATAATAACGTTTGGACATTGACGTAATCGGACATCCACCTCACTCAAAGAACAAATAATAACGAATTTTACTGGGTAATATTTTTCACAATGCATAAAAAAATTCCGCCAGCACTCTACATCCATGTTTCGATCAAAACCATACTTCTTATTATTCCGTATTTGGACTGTAACAGGCACGGATGGGTAAACATTTTTTTTGAAAAATAATTGAGCCCATTCCAGCAAAAATTCTCTGCATGATAAATGGGGGATTGTTTTATTCTTTTTGTAATAGCCGTATATTAAATCGTTAAGAATTTCATAGTATAAATATTTCTTTTGGGCGAGTTTTGAAATTGGTGGCCATACCTGATAGCCACCTCTATTTTTTTCAACGAATCGCAGCAGCTGTTTATGTGAATTAAATATAAAAATAGAGCCAAGGTGGGGGTTAATTTGGACAACTGGATAAATAGAGGTCAAATGGTAGGTGTAGTTTTTTTCTGTAATATAAGAAAAAGCCGGATGCCGCATAGCAGGGTTTTTAGGATCATAGACTAAAGCGAAATCGATGGTGTTTAAGCCATATTCTTTCATTAGAACTAGTGAGCCTGCGTGCATGACTAAAATATCCCCGATACTAAAAGGCTGGGAAGAAAGATCGTAAATAACGAGCAGCCGTTTTTCACAAAACCGTGAAAGTAATAATTTTTTAAAGATCGGCTGAATCCGTTTCATCATTGTCTGCAAACAATTATCGCCCTACCCACTTCGCCCGCCCTCAAGTCCTCAAAAGCCGTATTCACCTTTTCCAACGAATATTCATTTTTTATGAGAGAATCCAGATCGAATTTTTTATCCAGATAAAGATTAATATATTTAGGAATGTCTCTGTCCATCACACTCTCTCCTCCCCACGTCCCGAAAATTCGTTTCCCTTGAATTAGGTTAAAAGGGTCTAGGCTGATCTTTTTGCCGTACTCTAAATTACCTGCTAAAATGCACAGGCCTCCGCCTTCTCTGACAGACTCAAATGCCGTTTCCATGCTCTTCGACGACCCGGCAGACTCGATCGCATAGTCCAGTTTTCGATTTTCAGTAATTTTCAGAATCTCCGAGAGAACATCCTTCTTGGCAGCATTAATAAAATGGTTCGCGCCAAGTTTCTCAGCTTGATTTAGCTTAGAATCCAATAGGTCGACGGCTATGATTGTCCGTGCGCCTACACATTTGGCAGCCAAGATAACGTTCATGCCTATCCCCCCTACCCCAAAAACGCCGAGACTTTCTCCTGGTTTTATGCGTGCGACATTGAAAACAATGCCGGCGCCCGTTGGAACCGCGCAACCCAACAAAGCGGCCTCTCGCAAAGGCATCGAATCTGTTATGGGAGTTACACGGTTTTCACAAGTAACTGTTTTATGCATAAACGTGCTGAGCGCTCCCGAATGAACGCGACCCTTTTTCCCTTCATAGATCGTTGAAGAAACTTCCATGCCAGTACCTTTAATCCAAGACAAGATTACATGGTCGCCGGACTTTACTTTAGTGACGCCTTGGCCAACTTCAACAACTTTACCAGAACCTTCATGTCCCAAAGTATGTGGAAGATATTTATCTACTCCTCTCAGGCCGTTTATTTCGTTCAACTGTGAACGGCATACACCGCTATAAGCGACTTCCACAAGAACCTGACCTGCATTAAGTTTTGGAAGTTCGATATCTTCTACAACGAGAGGCTTGCCGATTTCGTATAGAATGGCGGCTTTTGTCTTCATTTTTTTATGGGACGAACCAGTAATAATCGCCTGTGTATCCAACTGCTTCAAAAAGTTTTCTCCAATCATCCACAGACATGTAAGTAAGTGCTGTGAGATTCCATTTTAACAACCTACTTCTCTCTTCTTCGGACCGCCAGGCATCCACTGTCAAAAAAGAGTGTTTACGGCACACCCGCTGAATCTCATGCAAAGACTTTTTACATTGTTCCAAGGGAAGGTTGTGAATGGTGTTGATGCAAATGACCAAGTCAAAAGATTTGTCTTTATAAGGAAGTTGAACTGCATTTCCTACATGTAAAAATGGTTTTACATCCTTTAACGCATGCTCGATAGCATAATTGGACCTATCAATGCCCGATATACCGATACTAGGCATGAGCTGCTTAAAATCGTACAGCATGAATCCTTTTGCACATCCGATATCCAAAACATTGGCATCTTTCATTAAATGATAATAATCGCAAAAACGTTTTACCGTCGCCTGCCAAAATCGGGGGTGATAAGAATAGCCGCCGTAACCACACAAACGATCACCATCAAAATAGTCTTTGCCAAATTCGCGGGCGATTCTTTGATGCTCGGGCGTTACAAATTTCCCCCTTTCTTCTATCGGGCGCGTTGAGCGAGGATACTGATCCAAAAGATTGATCTCCACTCAATATGCCTCTTGATTCTGGGAAAGCCATTTATATTCATCTTTCCATGCCATCCGAGCTCCTGGTTGTAAAATAACTGGATCCGGAGGTCTTAATTGTAGTGCTTCGGAGATATTCAAAATTTCATCGTTTTTTCTCAAGTTGCCAATTTGGCGGAGGATTCGGGAGGACCCCAAAGAATCGCCCAGCACCATGAGATTTTTCGCATTGCAGAGGTCGAGATCGGAATTGATCTCTTCAAACATGCGCTTTACCGTAACTGATGCTGAGCTCAATTCCTTTTTAGACACTAGACGAAAATCAAAGCTGACGCGACGCCGGCTGTACGGTTTGGTCGCTCCGTGAAGCAACGTCGAATCGAAGGTGAGCATATCGCCGGATCGGATGGCGGGTGCCACGGTGCTGCGCCTAAGCACTGGGTCAATCGCAGCCGAGGCTTCAAGATATCCATTGTAATTGTAACGATTTCTTCCTTCATCCGATAATTTAAAGTGCTCTTGCACCTCATGCCCCTGAAATGAGCACAGACCGCCGGATTCTTCATCTACATCATCTAAAGCCAGCCAGAACGAAAACGCATTGACATTAAAAGAACGGTCGAAATGAGGCTGGGAATCTAAAAAAGCTGCTTGATGTTCTTTTGAATAGTAGACGCCAGGAAAACTAAACCGCAGATAGAATACCGGATGAAAAAGAAAATCCGAACCTCCATAAATTTTTTTTACATGGGAATTCAATCGAAGAATCAATTCTTGCTTCGTCTCAGTCGTCATGAAACGATAGGCAACGAGCTTCATGACGAGAGATTCGTGACCCAGATGAGAATTTTGAAAGTCTGAAAACTTTTTGCCGGCGAAATAGTCCTGATACATGATGTTTAATTCTTCCTCCGCCCTCTTCCGTAGAATGTTTACATAATCGATCGGCAGGACAGAAGTTAAATGAATCAGGTTATTCATGAGCCCTCTTCGAATCCATAAATCAATAGAGCGTTTTTGGGATCACTGGATCCAATTGACGATAAAGACCGGGCTTATCGTAGAGATCTTTAAAACTTAAAGGGCCGTCATAATTGGGGAAAAAACGGTGAAACGTCTGCTTAGAGTGCTTTCTCAATTGGTCGAGTTCGGCTTCCGTGATTCCAGCCATGCGGGCGTATTTCACACAACGTTCATTGACTGAAAAATTAATCCTGTCCCAATCAAATGCTCGGATGACGCCCATTTCATATTCTGAAAATTCTTCCGTACGATACAAAGCGACCGTCCGTTTGATGACCCGATTGATCTTGCCCTGGTCTCCCAATCGCCCCTCTTTCGTTACCTGCTTCATGAGCTTCGTACCGATCATCGGCGTAGCGATCGAAAAAACCGAATAATCAACCTCGGGATGACTCTCAGCAAAGAGTACTGTATCTAAAATGTCCCTTCGAGTTTCTCCGGGCATCCCCACTACAAACATCCCTATAATCTCGATCCCCGCTTTGTTTGCCCACTGTATAACATCATGATGATGAGCGGTTGTGGAATGTACTTTGCCTATGACTTTTTTGAGTACACGATCACTACCCGACTCAAATGGGCAGATAATGCGGTACATACCAGCTTCTTTCATCGCTATCAGCGCATTTTTCGTCAGCGGCCAAAGCGGCATGCCCTGGCTGACAAACCAATGAAACTTCAGTTTACGTTTCATGATTTCATTGACAAAATCAATAATCTGCTTCTCGTTTTGCACGAAGAGGTCGTCAAAAAAATGAATTTCTTCGATACCCTCTTGCAACGCCGATTCGATTTCAGCCATAACCATTTGAAGTGTTTTTCGCCGATATTTTTGTTGTTCGCCCCGCATTTGCGCCACGCAGCAGAAGGAACAGCGCAAAACACAGCTTCGAGAAGTCATGATGTCACGATAATAATGCGATTTTTCCGGGTAACGGATCTTGCCCCGCTCCAATATTTTTGAGTACTTGTCTTTATCTTCCTTGCTGATCAAATCATAAGCTGGCAATGGAAGCTGAGTGATATCGACAATAGGATAATTCTCCGTGACCACAATAGCTTTTGTTTCGGTTCGGTACGTCAGTCCGGGTATTTTTGATAGATCTCCATTGCTGTTTAAAGCGGCCAAGAGTTCTCCAAGTGCGAAATCGACTTCGCCCCGTATCGAAAAATCGCATACGCCTTCCTTAACAGCCTGTCCTGGGTAGTTAGTTGCCTGAGAACCGGTCAAGATTGTTGTGACCTTTGGCGTCAGGCATCTAGCAAGATCAAATACCCGCTTTCCATTCCAATCCTGAGCGGTTGCAAATGTGAGAATCGATTGCACAATAGCTACCGCGTCAGGCTTAAAATCTAAAAGTGAGGCCTCCAAACTTTCGAAACGTCCCGTGATGAAAAGACCCATGTCAAATAACCTTACCTCAAACCCTGTGGAACGAAGGTGAGCCGCAGCGGTGGCAGGTTCCACGGGGGACACTAAGCGCCGGGATTCAAAATCGGGTCGATCCGAATTGAGATTACCCTCCTCATCCGTGTTAACGAGAGGCGGTATGACAATGAATATCTTTTGAATTATTTTTATCATTTTTCCTTTTGCGTTTTTTCGATATGCTTTTGAATCACATACTTCCATTTGGGATCGGCCAGCATTTTCTCCAATTCGTCATCATTCAACTCATAAAAATGTTCGCTTGTCGGAAATTTTCCAGTTCTGACTTCGTCCGCGTAATCCTTAAGCGCTTGCTCAACCAGCTTTCCCGCTTCGCAGTAACGCTTGACAAACTTGGATTTAAACTCGAAAAACATCCCGATCAGGTCATGCATGATCACGAGCTGACCATCGACCAGGTCTCCCGCCCCGATGCCATAAACGGGAATATCCAGTTGTTCGGCAATCATACCGGCAGATTCGCGAGGCATGGCTTCGAGAAGAAGAAATCTGCAACCAGCCTCTTGGAGAGCAAAGGCCTGCTCGAGTATTTGCTCGGCGGCGTCTTTACTTTTTCCTTGAACCCGGTAACCGCCTAACATTGCCCTGGATTGCGGAGTGAGACCCAAATGACTCATCACGACGATGCCCGCATCAGCAATGGCCTTGACACGGCTGATCATCGCGCCTTCAATTTTAACGGCATCGCAGCCACCCTCTTGCATAAAGCGCCCGGCATTCCGGATGGCAAGCTCATCCGATTCCTGATAGGACATAAACGGCATGTCCCCGATATGAAAAGCCGTTTTATTCGCCCGCCAAACCCCGCGGCTATGGGCAATCATGTCGTCCATGGTAACGGCGATAGTTGTTTTATATCCGAGCGTCGTCATTCCAAGCGAATCGCCCACCAAAATCACATCCATTCCCGCCTTGTCTGCAAGAAGCGCTTCAGGGTATGTGTAGGCTGTGATAATAACCGCTTTTTCCTTTTTTTCCTTTTTCTTTTGCAAAGTCAATATAGTCACTTTTTGCCTTTGCTCTACAGGTAGCGGTTCTCGCGCTATCGATTTTGTTTTTTTTTGATCGGCCATTTTATCTCTCCTTTTTTATTGGATTCAGACAATGACAACTCCATCGGAGGAATGATCATATTTTTTCTGAATTCATCTCGGTCCATTAACGGATTGGCGTCCTCAATCGGACGGCCTGTTTTAAGCATGGGGATGATTCTCTGATTTCGGTCGAATTCCAGATTGCATAAGACAGCGCTGCGACCCTGCAGGACATCTTTTATTTTTCTTCTCATTCCGCGATGACTTCGAAGAGTGAAAACGTCCAGTCCATAGGCCCTGGCAATTTTAACGTAATCTGGATCAGCAAGGCCCGTCTCCGGCCTGGATGCAACATAATGAGAATTCAGCCAGTCTTCCTGGGTTTGCTGGATGATTCCATAGCCATGATTGTTAAACAAGAATATCTTGATTGGCAACTGGTTACGAACAATTGTTGCTAGTTCTTGTATGTTTACCTGCAAACCACCGTCTCCTATAATGCAGATCACCCTTTTTTTCTCATTCGCATAACATGCACCGATACTAGCGGCCAGCGAATACCCCATCGGCGAGTTATTGAAAGCGGAGAAAACTTGCTGTTTCGGTTTCACACAATAACCTTGGAAAGTCTGGATCAGATTTGAACCGCAATCGGTGACGATGATATCGCCTTCCGCAGTCTCTTTGGATAGAGCATCCAAAAAAACATAGGGGTTTACTGATCCTTTTTGTTTGCGAAATTCTTTCGGACAAATGGGATATTTTTCCCTCCATTGTGAAATTTTTATCATCCATGCCGCGATATCCGGAAATCTCAAGTCTTGCATTTTGGACTTCATAACCTTAAAAAAATCTTTGACATCTGCCTGAATCAAAACATCCACACTCATTCCTTGAGCGCCGAACTTCGCGAGCTCATTCGCGTCGATATCCACGACTACTTTTTTAGCTCCGCGAGCGAATGTGGATGGCGGCGTGCCGGTAGCGTGTGAATCCAGACGGGATCCTATTGAAAAAACCAGATCTGCATTTTGAATGGCGAAATTACCACGGCGAGTCGAAGTGATGCCAAATCCTCCTGTGTTCAACGGATCATCGCCCGAGAGAATGTCCATCGTGGCCCATGTCAGTGCGACGGGAATGTTTAATTTTCTGACTAAATTCAGGGCGTTTGCTTCTTCCTTGGCAATTTTCACAGCGGCACCCAGCACCAAAATTGGCCGTTTTGCTTTCTTCAAAAGCTCAATTGCCTTTTCTATTTGATCACTCAAGTGCTCAAAATCCACATTTCGAACTTCTTCATTTGGATGAAATGGTTCGAGTTTTTCCGGGTCGATTTCCTGGCGCTGGATGTCATCTGGAATATCGATAAAAACGGGTCCGGGACGACCCGATGTGGCCAAGTAAACTGCTTTTTCCAACTCATAACGAATGCGTTCAGCATGGTCAATCAAAACAGCATATTTCGTAATCGGTTTGACCAAATCAACATGCGGCGCTTCTTGAAAACCAAGTTGACGCACTCCTGGCACGCGGCTTCTGAACCTAGAGGTTGAGACTTGTCCCGCGATAAAAATCGATGGAAGAGAGTCATAATAAAGACAAGCAATGCCGGTTGTCAGATTAGTTACCCCAGGGCCCGTTGTGACCAGTGCCAGTCCCATGTTTTTGGTAACGCGCGCGTAGGCATCAACCGCCATGGCCGCCGCCTGTTCGTGCTGAGGACAAACGTATTCAATGTCCGACCGTTTCGCGATAGATTCGATGAGATGCGCGACAGCACCGCCCGTCACAACAAACGCGTGTTTTATTCCAAGCTTGGCAACAAATTCGGCAACATAATCGGATAACTTCATAGATTCCTCACTGACCTAGAAAATAGTGGCGGCTTTGGCCCCCGTCAACAGGAACGATGGAGCCCTGGCAGAAATCAGCCAGCTCGGAAGACAAAAATGCAACCATCGCTGCAATATCTTCAGGCTTTCCGAATCGACCGAGAGGACACCTTTCTTCCAAATATTTTTTTACGTGCTCCGGACGCTCCTTCATGGCTTTTTCCCAATGACCACCCTCCGTAACAACAGCGCCGGGCAATATGGCAGACATTACGACGCCCGTGGGAGCGAGAATTCTGGCCATACTGCGGGAGTAAGCCAAAAGAGCAGCCTTTACCGCGCAATAGGTGGTTGGGCCGTTGTTTTCCATGGAAGCTGTCGAAGCGACATGAACGACTCGGCCCCATTTTCTTTCCTGCATGGCCGGAATGAAAAGCCTATCCAACTCTGCGGCAACTTCGAAATTCAAACGCCAAACCTTTCTCCAATCAGCCGTTGAACAAAATGGGTTTCTAACATTCAAGGTTCCGCCTAGATTATGGATCAGAATATCCACGGCTCCAAAATTTTTCTTGAGTTTTTCAAAAAGAATTTCAGGAGCATTTTCAGGCATCAGATCGAACGCTTCCCCATAATGCCCGGCCGGGCTTCCTCCCATCGCCTTCACCAAGGATTCTATTTCGCCGCTTGTACGTGAAAAAACAGATACTTTTGCTCCTTCATCGGCCAAGCGCATCGCAACTGCGCGTCCTATGCCACGACCCGCTCCCGTAACCAACGCCCTCTTCCCCTTGATTTTAAGGTCCATAACAGTAACTCTCCTATCTTAAGAACATCTTGTGATTACCATAAGCCCAACGGAACTAGAATCTGCTTTGGTTTACGAGGAATGAGATTCTTCAGTATCGCTCTTAAACTATCTAAGGCCGTTATGACGATGCTCGCTGACTCCAAATTCAAACCGGCATGCGGTAAACGAATCGGAACATTGAGATCTGGATACACAAACCCGTTTCGGGCCGGATTATCATCTAAAATGGCTTCTAAAAATGAGAGGTCGCTTTTCATATGATAAGCCAGCGCGGGAAGCATTTGAGCGGCGCCATATCCGTAAATAGGTCTTTCTGCCGACTCGATCAATTTCATAAATAATTTCATTTGATTTTGGAATAAATCCAAACGTTTATGGACAAGCTTGACCGTAGGCCGGCTGTCTTCTTTTTTCTTTTTTCGGACTATCCGGCCGCTTTTTCTGAAGGCCATAAGCAATGTGCCGCCCCAATAACCATAATTGAATGCATGGCTGAGATACTCGGCGCCAAGATCCGAGATAAGCTTTTTGAAAGAAGCGACACTAAAATATTGAATATGCTGGTGGAAAACCTGATCAAAACGACAACCCCGCAACAAAGAATCAAAAGCCGGAACCTCGACGATGAAAAGCGCTTTCTCAGCAGCAACACTGATTAATTTTTGCAATATAGATCTGGGCTCATCGATATGTTCAAAAGTGTGTGCCGATAAAATGAGATCAGGCGCCCCTATTTCCTCCTTAAAGTTTACTTCTTCCACGAATTTTCCGATCACCTGAATTTTACCCTGAAGCTTCTTCGGTTTTCCATGCCAAATCGGATCGATGCCAAAAATTTTCTCGCCTTTGTTCTGTGTCTTTTTGAGCAAATAGAGATCATTGCACCCCACTTCCACAATCCGCTGAAAAAAACATCCTTTGGTGGTCTTTTCTAAAAAGGAAAAATAAAAATCGTTCCCTTGTCTGGCAATATCACTTTGAGAGCTCCGATGAGAATAGGTTTTTAAATAGACATAGTCAGGATCCACGACATACAAAAGCTGAGCATGGCCACAGTCCACACATAGCATGAGCGCCTGATCAATAGAAGGATATTTGCCAGGGCAAGTTTTCTTCACATAAATGCCGGTCAGTGGAAATTTTGGCAAATCCAAAACTTGGATCAACCTATGCCCGAAGCAAACCGAGCATGAAGATTTTTCTTTTTTATTTATCCTATATTTCTCAGGCCTTTCAAAGGTAACTTTTAAAAGTGTTTTAGATTTTATGGACATATTGCTCCGGTTCCTTTTTTATCAGCGTCCAGTTTTGGTCGACCCACTCGATGACTGATCTCAATCCTTGTTCGATAGAAATTTTAGGCAGCCATCCCATTTCCTTGCGAGCACGGTTGGAATCAATCACATAAGCCGCGTCCTGTCCCAATCGCTCCCCGACCGCCGTCACAGAAGAGGCGAAATCTTTCCCCATCAAGTGACAGATCCGTTCCACAATTTCACGGACTGAAAAACCTGCATCCGGGGAGAAGTGATAAATCCGGCCGGGCGATCCGCTTGTAAGCATCGCCATTTTTTCACCGCGGGAAACATCTCTGATGTGAATAAAAGATTTGACGGCTTTGCCGCCGCCGTGCAGTTCTATTTTTTTATCAGACTTCAAATAAATAACGGAGCGGGGAATAATTTTCCACAACTGTTGATGTGCTCCATAAACGTTTGTGGAACGAATCATGACGAGAGGAAAATTAAAATTTTTAACCAATGTGAATAAAAATAAATCCGCGGCGGCTTTGGATGCCGCATACGGGGTGCTCGGGTTCAAAGGCGCGGATTCCGTGATGCTTCCCTCGCAGGTGCCGTAAACTTCGGGTGAGGATATATGCACATACCGCTTTAAATATTTCCGGTCTTTAAGAGGATTCATCAATTTAGCCAAGGCTACGACATTCGTCTCAAACCATTGTTCCGGATATTCCCAGCTAGGCGCCACTTCGCTTTGCGCGGCAAAATTAACCACGTAATCCGGCTTAAAAGCATCCATGAGCCCAAGAATTTCCGACGTGTGTTTGTTCATGTCCATTTGATAAAATTTGAAATTTAATTTTTGGCGGTTTTTATAAGGTAAGAACAATGCGCTCTTTTCGGGTGAACGGCTAATACCAACCACCTGATTTTGATCGTCCTCCAATAAGAGATCGATGAAATCACTGCCGGAAAATGAGTTACTTCCAATAACTAATATTTTTTGCATTTTATTTGTTGAGGAGCAGGGGACAGGTACAAAAACCAAATCGTACCTGTCCCCTGCTCCTCACTAAAAAGGTCCTTTAAATGATGGGTCCGGCACATCCAAAATAAGCGAATCAGGACTCGCGGCCTGTTTCGATAATGAGACCCCCATCATTTTCTTGGCGGCGTTCACCAAATTAAAGGCGGTCGGATAATAATATTTTGCCAACGCATGGCTTGTGGGAGTCGGAATATCCGGAGAAGCAACGAGCGTTGGAGCACATTTTAGGTTTTGGAATCTCTTCTCAACAACTCTTGAGATAATCCCGGCACCGAATCCCCCCGTTTTCCAGCCGATATCCGCTGCGATCAGACGTCCTGTTTTATGGATCGATTCCAGGATCATGGTGTCATCCAGCGGTGCCAGTGTGCGCAGGTCGATCACCTCGGCACTGATCCCATCTTTTGCTAAAAGCTCGGCAGCCTTTAGTGCCTCTAAAGACATATAAGAAGCGGCGACAAAAGTAATATCGGATCCCTCACGAATTAATTGCGGCGCTCCAATCGGCACACGATAAATCCCCTCCGGTACCCGCCCCAAGATATTGTGAAGCCAGCGGTGCTCAAGAAAAATAACCGGATTGTTATCTTCGATGGACGAAATAAGAAGCCCCTTAGCGTCATAAGGGAATGCCGGCATCACTACTTTTAAGCCCGGCACATGCGCAAACCAGGCATGAAGACTTTGCGAATGCTGCGGTCCTTGTCCCCATCCCCTGCCCATAATCATCCGAATGACAAGAGGGACTTTCATTTTTCCGCCGAACATGTAATGCCACTTGGCAGCTTGATTAACGATTTGCTCAAGCGACAGAAGCGCGAAATCCAAACGTTGGTGTGTCATCACCGGCCGCATGCCCGCCAAGGCGGACCCGATTGCCACGCCGGTCATACCATTTTCCGAGGTTGGCATATCCATCACGCGTTCTTCCCCGTATTTTTTTTGAAGCCCCAGGGTCGTTCCAAAGATCCCTTTGGGGTCCGGCGCACCCAGCCCCAGGACATACACAGCGGGGTCTTTTGCCATACAAAGATCCGTCGCTTCGCGGATCGCGTCAGAAAATTTAAGATCTCTTTTTTTAGTTTGCATAAAGGTAAGTGTTCACGAGATTGCTTCGCTTTGCTCGCAATGACGAGTTAACCGGTTACGCATAAAGATGTTCCGCTAAATGCTTCTCTTGAGGGAAAGGGGTCTTCTTTGCAAATTGGACCGCTGCGGCCATTTCTTTGTCGAAATCATCTTTCAACCTGGAGACGTCCTGTTTGGTTAAAATGTTTTCGCGCAATAGGGTTCGCTGCAAATTCTCGATCGGACACCGCTTTTTCCATTTCTCGAATTCTCCGGGAGCGCGGTACCCTAAATCATTATCATAATTCGGCCCGCAATGCTCCCGCCAGCGGTAAGTTTTGAATTCCAGGAAAGTCGGCCCTTTGCCCCGCCGGGCTTTTGAAACAGCTTTTTTAGTCACTTCAAATACCTCGAGCACATCGTTTCCGTCTGCTTGAAAGCTTTCCACGCCATGTGCTTTTGCCAGAGAGAAAACTTCACGGCCTTTCGGCTGGCGAACATCGAGAGAGGAGTAAACAGAGTAAAGATTATTTTCGCAGACAAAAACCACCGGCAAGGATTTGAGCGAAGCAAAATTGATACTCTCATGAAATACGCCCGTTTCCGTGGCGCCTTCTCCGAAGAAACACACGCTGACTCTTTGTTGATGGCGCATTTGGGAAGCCAGCGCTGTGCCAACCGCAATGGGAATGGTGCTGCCTACGATAGGAGTAGCGCCCATGAATCCCGCTGAAGTATCGACCAGGTGCATGGATCCGCCTTTTCCTGCAGAACAGCCCGCCGCCTTTCCATAAATCTCGGCCATCATCGCATCCAGATGACCCCCTTTAGCTAAATAATGCCCATGCGAACGGTGACTGCTGAATACATAATCCTGTGGAGACAAATACGCACAGACACCCACGGCAACAGCTTCCTGCCCTATACAAAGATGTACAGGACATCTCATTTCTTGTTCTGCATAGAGCTCTGCGATACGTTCCTCGATCATACGGATGCGCAGCATCTGGCTATAAAGTGTTTTTATTTTTTTTGAATTCACAACTAATTTAGCAGCGTACTTTCCTTAGGAGACAGGCCGGGAAAGATTGCCTGTCCCCTAAGGACGCAGCAAGTCATTTACTTTAGCTTGAGATGCTGCATTGTCCGGATATTCGAATACCGGATATCTGTTTTTGAATTTGGAACTTTTCCCCCGGCATACGCTTTGACGAGATCGCGCACGGCATCTTCAACACCAAAGTGAGGAAGAAAGCCCAATTCTTTTCGAATCTTTTCAGATGAGATATGATACGAGCGGTTATCATTGGTCGGAGCCACGACGATTTTCACTTCATCCCCCACCACTTTTTTGACCATTTCCGCGATCTCAATCACGCGGTGGTTGTGATAGCCTGCGTTAAAAATTTTCCCATCGATTTTTTTGTCCGGCCACTCCAGGGCTTTGACATAAAGATTGGTCATATCCTCGATGTGAATATTGGGTCTCATTTGAGAACCCCCAAATACGGTGATTTTTCGGTCAATGATCGCGGCATTCGTTAATATATTGACGGTCAGATCTAAACGAAGACGAGTGGAATAACCACACACCGTTGCCGGTCTCAAAATCAGCACTGTAAAATCATCCGACTTTTCCTTAAGCAGAATTTCTTCGCAGAGAGCCTTATACTTGGAGTAATCTGTCAACGGCTCGAGCGGTAAATCTTCAGTGACATTCAGCGTATCCTTGATGCCGTAGACGCTGGAAGAAGAAGCATACACAAAACGCTTGACGCCTTGTTTTTTGGACAACCGCACCAAGGGAGTGAAGGCTTCATAATTAATGACGCGCCCCAGCGCAGGATCCAGCTCAAAACTGGGGTCATTTGAAATGCACGCTAAATGAATTACGGCATCACAGCCTTTTAAAGATTCTTCGAGCAGTTTGACGTCACGAATATCGCCTTTGATCTGACGGAGGTTTGAATCATGCTTCACACTATCTAAAACTTGATCCCCAAAAATATAAAGGTCTAAAACCCTTACCCGGTAACCCTGCTGCAATAATTTTGGCACAAGCGCGGAACCCACATAGCCCGCACCTCCGGTGACCAATACCTCTTTGATCGCATGAAGCATACTTACAATCGCCCCTTTGTTTTGTGACCAATAAAATCAGAAATGGCGTGGAGTAACGTAAGATGGGCGATTTCGACATACCCGTAGCTTTTTGAGGCCACATAAAAATTCAGATCACCCGAACTGCGAAGCGGATTATCAGCGTCGAAACCGGAAAATGTGATGACGGTGCATTTTTTTTCGCGTGCTGCGCTGACAGCATTTAAAATGTTGTGTGATCGACCGGAACTACTGATCGCCACAAATACATCACCCGCGTCAGCAAACATCTGGATGCCTTTGGAGAAAACATTCTCATAACCAAAATCGTTGCCCAGGCAGGTGAGTTCCACGGCATCGTTGAAAGCCATGGCCCGAATTCCTCCAGACCTCCATAAATCCATCGCCTGATGGCTGGCAATCGCGGCGCTACCCCCATTCCCCACCAGCATCACTTTAGCGCGGCTTTCTCTTAAGGAAAGTATGATGCGTACGGCGTTTTGAATCCCTTCGTCCAAAAGCATTGTCCCTCTGACAGTGGTGACTTCAGTCGATGATAAATGTTTCGCCAGATCCTGTATGTAATTCGTGATGTTATCCATGGAACCTCACTCTAAAATTTGGGGACAGGTCCAAAAGCGGACCAGTCCCCAATTCTGCTTATTTTAATAGACACTCAATGTGCTTGAATAAGGATGCGCGCTGAATGGAGCTTCGGTGTCCGACCGTCGCCACCGCCTCCGCACCTGCCGCGTTGCCGATGAAACCCACGACTTCCATAGGGGCATGTCGAGCAACACACAAAGCCGTCAGAGATAAAAAGGCGTCACCCGCTCCCATTCTATCCACAACTTGGCCTGTGCCAATCAACGGCGGGACTTCAGAGAAACCTTCCTGTTGGCTGTAGCAAAGGCAGCCGAATTTTCCGCGGGTGACTACAATTTTTGGGCAATTCAATTTATGGGAGATTTCCAGCACGATTTTTCGTAAATCACCATGACGATCCCTGGTTTCGAGACGAGCCTCTCCCTCAGCCATACAGATATAATCCGCGTGCGGATATCTTGAAATCGCATGATATCCTAAATTGCCGGCGTTGGACTGGGCGTTGACAGCCAACAAGCGGGCTTTGGCGCAAAGAATATGAATCGCTTCCCGGCTCAACATTCCATGTCCGAAATCCACCACAATCGTGACATCGTATTGCGGCAGGATTTCTTCAAGCTTTTGACAAAAACTCTGATTGTCAGTTTCCAATAAGGCCGAATCATTCATTTCATAAACTTCCAGCATTTTTGTGAAAAAATAATTCTCGATAAAACGTTTTTTGATAATCGTCGGTGAATTGGTCCGTTTGAGAAAATGAGCTTTAATGTTTCGATTCAGCCCTTCACGGATCAGTTCCTCCTGGGAATCCTTGTCCCCTAGGAAGGAGAGCAGCCCCACGTGGTCGCTAAAATTGGCGGCATTGTTGCCGACAGCCAAGATGCCGCCAAGAAATTTTTCCTCGGAAAGATACCGCATGGCCAACATAGGCTCTTTGGAAGATTTTCCGATGGCATTACAATAATGGTATTCGTCAATAATCGTCTCGCCGACAACGAGCACTTTTAATGCAGCGGATCGTTTCAAAGGATCGATTACCTCTTCAGGACGGTACCTCTGCGAGAAACCATCAAGATATTCGCTAACCTCTTTCGTAAATACAGGCAAATAGCGCTTGATGAGATTGGATGCGCTAAATGTAATATCCTCAGTAAAAACAAGCTCGCCTCCAACCAAACGGATGGCCGCCTCTTCCAAAAGAATCCCTTTAGTATGATCTTTTTCGGCGTTTTTGTATTCGGCGCCCTTGACATAAAAATGCGGTTTAAGCGCCTGAATGACTTCCACCGCCATCGGCCACTGATTAATCGCCGCATAATCAACACACGACAAAGAGGCCACGGCTTCTGCGCGCAAGTCTTGGGCAAAAGCCGGCCTTTCAGGACCCTTATTGACATATTGATCGGGGGTTATGGTCACTACCAAAATATCGCCAAATTTTTTAGCTTGTTTAAAATATCGAATATGGCCCACATGTAAAAGGTCGAAAACCCCGTGACACAATACGATTTTTTTTCCTTCTTTCCGATGGCGGGAGAGAATTTCAGCGAGCTCGTCGACCTTTTTTATTTTGTTATGATCCATTTTTTCCTTGGTCTCTTAAGTCCGCAGGGGACAGGCAGGGAAAAATTGCCTGTCCCCTACGGACATCGTCAACTCAGATGGGTGAACCATTCTTTGGTTGCGGCGGCAATCGACTGTTCGTCCCAAACGGGCGCGCTGCGCCAATCTTCTTGATGCTTTATCATTTCCTTCACACCCTCTTCAAAAGAAATTTTTGAACGCCACCCCAGTCTCTTGGAAATTTTTGAGATATCCGCAAAGGTACAATCAGGTTCGCCTGGTCTTTTCGGAATATGGACGGCTTTACCGCCTAGCAGGCTTACCAAATGATTAATGCTATAAGTGCCGCCCGAACCGACATTAAATCCCTCCTGCACGACATCAGATTGTGCCGCTGTCAGAAAGGCATCCGCCACATCACTCACAAAAGTAAAATCCCGGGTCTGGCTGCCGTCTCCTACAATGGTATAGGGTTTTCCCGCAAGTTTTTGCGCTAAAAAAACACCAAAAACGGCTCCATAAGTGCCGGAAGTCCGGGACCGCGGTCCATACACATTAAAAAGTCTCAATGAAACACATGGCAATTTATATATTTTGTCCCAATAGAGAGTGCATTGCTCTCCGAGATATTTTGTAAAAGCATAAGGAAACATCGGTTGAATTGCGGCCGTCTCCGGGGTAGGGTATTGGTCAGGAATTCCATAACAGGTGGAAGAAGCTGTATAGATAAACCGTTTGACGCCCGCATGCCTGGCCGCCTCAAGTACATTCATCGTCCCGTTCACATTGGCTCTATAATAATCCAATGGATGCTCTATGGATGGCACAATATCCGCCAACCCAGCCAGGTGAAAAACCCATTCGACGTCTTTGAAATACTGTATAATATTTTGATAATTTGAAACGTCCTTCAAATGAATGGTTAATTTGGGATGATTTTCGACACGAACCAGGTTGGATTCTCTGCCGGTAGAGAAATTATCAAGAACGATAACGCTGTATCCTTCTGCAAGCAAAAGCTCCGTCAGATGGCTTCCAATAAAACCGGCTCCACCTGTTACAAGTGCTTTTGAAGTTCGAATTTTCAACTTTTCTGTTCCTCTATATTTGATTGTATAAACCTCAGACAGTCACGCAGCACTCCGGTCATGAAGGCTTCAGAAAATCTGGCTGTATGAATTTTTTCGTGTTCTTCCACGGTAAGCTCATACCAAAAAGTGTCTCTGCATAGGCTAGAATCGGCTCTTTCGGAAGGTAAGGAAAATAACCCGGCAATATCCGAGAAATTTTTGAGCTTTGCTGCTTTATCTTGATGAAGCCTGGAGGAGTCCAGTCTCCACTCCTTATGGATATCTGCAACTCCTCCCGTTCGTTTGAGATGAACCTTCATAGGCCGACGGCTTTCCAAGCTTCCAATACCGCTTTCCGCTCACTGCTGGTATTGCCAAACAATTCTCCTGTAACTGTTGCCGTTAAGCGCGCGGCCGCGGAAAAATCGGAATCGAATTTGAGACGATCCTTGAGTGTTTGATACCAAATCAGGCCTGTTTTTTCCCAAGCATGACCGCCGATACGTATTGCGGCCTCATAAAATGCCCGGTTGGGGATGCCCGAATTGATATGGACCCCGCCATTGTCATCTTGTGTTTTTACATAGTTTTTCATATGGGCGGGCTGGGGATCTTTCCCAAGAACGGGATCGTCATAGGCCATACCCGGTGCTTTCATACTGCGAAGACCCCGGCCATGAACTTTTGAGGTCAATAATCCTGCGCCAATCAGCCAGTCTGCGTCCCGCGCTTTCTGATTGTTTTTGTATTGTTTGACAAGAGAACCGAAAACATCCGCAAAGGATTCATTCAAGGCTCCCGCTTCGCCTTCATAAATCAGATTGGCTTCAAACTGAACAATGCCATGCGTCAGCTCATGACCGATCACATCCAGGGCTTTGGTAAAACTCCCGAAAAGATCACCGTCTCCATCGCCATAGACCATTTGCCTTCCATTCCAAAAAGCATTGTCATAATTACGACCGTAATGCACAGTGGAGTTGAGCGGGAAACCTTGATCATCCAGAGAATCGCGTTGATAAACCTTCTTGAAAAAATCATAATATGCTCCGGCGCCATCATAGGCATCATTCACGGATACATCATTTGCCTTTGCGCTTCCTTCCTGTCGCATTAATTTTCCGGGAAGAAAAGAAGTATGGCGGGCATCATAAACCGCTCTCTTTTCTCCCGGAATAACAACGGGCGCTAAAAAAGCCAGCGCCCCTGCCCCAATTCGGTTTCCCCGGAACTGTTCGGTTTGGACAAGCGTGGAAAGCGCTGTTGCCTTCTGTTTGGGTGAACCATGACGTGCCATTTCCAACAGCATATGCGGAGGAAGGATGGAACAAAAATGCTGGTTTTTACGAATCATCGAAATCTCTGAAATCGGGGACAGGTACGATTTTGTTTTTGTACCTGTCCCCTACATTTGATCCTCACCCAAAACGCTGCGCTTCCCAATAACGATAAAACAGACCCTTTTGACTTAGAAGATCTTCCAGCTTGCCTTGCTCCACAATGACGCCCTGATTGATCACTATAATAAGATCCGCGTGACGGACCGTTGCCAGACGATGAGCAATGGCTAAAGTCGTACAGCTTTTTGACAATTCTTTAAACGATTCCTGTACAAATCGTTCCGATACAGAGTCCAGCGCACTGGTCGCTTCATCGAGAATTAAAATCAAAGGCTTCCGGAGCATAACGCGTGCAATCGAGAGGCGCTGTAGTTCTCCCCCCGAGAGTTTGACGCCGCGGTCTCCGATAATACTGTCGATGCCATGCTCCAGGTTTTCTACAAATTCAAGGACATGCGCCCTACGCGCGGCTTCCAGCACATTTTGTCGTGATGCTTCAGGGTTGGCGAATAAAATATTATTGTAGAGCGTGTCGTTTAAAACAAGCGTTTCCTGTGATACAAACCCAATGCCAGCCCTTAAACTGGCAAGGTCATAATCGCGGACAGAGACTCCGTCAATTAGAATGTCGCCATGTTGAAATTCATAAAAGCGCGGTAAAAGCTCCACGAATGTTGTTTTGCCTGCTCCGGAGGCGCCTACAATGGCCGTGAAAGATCCTGCCGGAATAAAACAGGAAATATCTTTTAAAACCGTCACATCTCCATACCCCATGATGAGATTGCGGTATTCAATACCCTGCCGCAGCGGTTGAAGCACTGACGTTCCTGACCGTAAGACTCCCTTGCCGCTTTCGTTTAGCATATGATTCAACTCTCCGACAAAGGGATAATGTTTCAAAATATCCGGGGCATTGCTAATCAGTGCGTTGACAGATTGAAGCGCGCGTCGAAAAAGCAGTAAGGAAACGATCAATTTAATGAGAAAGGCCGGATCATTTTTAAAATAATGCGTGAAGCTAATCCAAATAATCAGGGCAAGACCGGCCGTCATTAATATTTCCTGGACGGGCGGGATCAGATATTGAAAGCCGTGGGCTAAAATGTTGTCTTTAACCCTGCCGCGCTCAATTTGTTCAAAATTCCTTCCCTCCATCGCCTCACGGCCAAGTGCCTTGATGAGTTTAATATTTGAAAAGATATCCAGAGAAAGCCCGTGACTTGCCTGCTCGCTTCGCAGGATCTGACGGTACAGGCGCTGAATCAGCCGTAAGATATGATGCGAAGAGAGATAAAAAACCGGCGCCAGCAAAAACGATAATAAACACAGCTGCGGTGACACCTGCCAAAGAACAAGAACGTAAACGCTTGAGAAAAAAATATTTTGCCACGTGCTAAACAATGCCGTCAGAAGCGATGCTACCGCGAGCGTAAACCGCATAAGAATATTGTGAATCTCTCCCTTTTTAACGGAATCAAAAAAGAGGCATCCGTAAAAAAGTATTTTTTTGTATCCCGTAATGCGCAGTTCTGCCTCGAGGGTATGAGTGACCACACTATATAAAATTTGGCTTATATAGGTCGCGGCTTGCCGCACTACAACCGCAAGGACAATGACCAATAGGAGCCAATCGATTCTGCCGGACAGTTGTTCAAAATGCATATCTTGCAAAATCCGGCCAACGACAGGGATGGAGCGCCACCCCTCATAGGCGCCCATGCCCGCCGCTTGTTTTAAAAAGGGCGCCAGCAATCCGAAACTAAACCCTTCAAAAACAGCGGCGATCATCAATAAAACAAAGCTGAGCGCTAAATAATGCACCTTAAGTTTTCCAAGCCGGAACAAGGCCATTAGATCGCTCAAGTGGGATTGATGTTTTTTGATTTTATCCAGGGTCATTTCATTGCCTTGATACAGCTTCGCCCTCTCAGTCCCATGCGACGGGACATCAAAAGCTGTTACGCGGTCTTAATGTCTTAAAGTCGAAAGTCTAAATGTCTGAATAAAAAAACTATCTTAAACTGCTCTCATTCCCGCGTCAGACCTGACGACTTTAAGACTTTATGACTTCCGACATTTTAAAGAAGTTCCACATTCGCTTGGTCAATCTCTACGGATACGGACTGCATGAGCATATCCAGAGAGATCACGAGCCGGCATTGATGGTTTTTACGCACGACAAACCCTTCAACTCCTTTGAAGGGCCCAGTGCGGATATAAACACGCTGGCCTTCTTTGAGATAAGGGAAGGGGTCGATTTGAATATCTTCCTGCACAAAGCGGCGCAGGGCCGTGATGTCTTTAGCCGGAATTACCGCCGGAGTGTTGAGTCCAAAATGAACGAATGAAACAGCGCCAAAAGTATTTAAGACGGTCCATCTTTCCTGAAAGGGCATATGCACAAAAATATAGCCGCGGAAAAGGGGCTCTTCAATAAATCGGGTTCGGTCAGACCATTGACGTTTTAATTTTCTGACGGGAAGGAAGGTTTCAATCGCGCGCTTTTTTAATTCGCGCTCAACGACTTTTTCGTGGCGGCTGCGCGTATAAAGTGTGTACCACTGCTTACAAATCTCCTTGTCAACAGCGTCCTCTGCAAGGCCGGCCTCACAAAACGGGCCGGATGAAAAATTCTCCGTAGCCTTAATCATGGTTTCCGCTCGGGTTGAGATAGGCGGGTGTCACTGATCGCGGTTTTTTAGTCCGCTCGTCTATCATTGGCTAAAAAATCAAAGATGCGTTAAACAAAACCAGGATGTTTTAACAGTAATTGCTGAAAATCATTCGCAGCGTTAAGACTGATTCATGCGGCTGTTCAGCCAGGCATCCAAGACATCTTTTTTGAAACGCCACTGTCCGCCGATTTTTGTGGCCGGAACTTCTCTTTTTTTCAGCAGCCGGTAAACTGTCACTAAGTGAAAACCCAAATATTTTGCCGCTTCCTTGGGCGTCATAATTTGAGTTCTCTCCGGCCGTTTCGTGCTTTTAACTTTATCGTTTGTTTTGTCACTATCCTTTGCGATATCTTCCATGTCACTGCTCCTTTGTTAATTTAAAGTCCTGTTTGTTAACCGTTAGTATGTTCTATATTGAAATGGTACATTGTTATTATATAAAGTCAAGTATTGTTATCTATAATTAGTTTATGACTAATTGTAAGTGTTTGATATTTCAAATGTTATGAAAAATACTCGCCCGGGCTTAAAATTTGATAGGTGATGATTTAAAAGAGGATTGCGTGATGGCGTGTGCTATACAATATACGATAGCAACTTGAAGAGAATCAGGCTGCTTTTCTATGGAGTTTTGAGGACTTTTTTTGAACAAGTTGGAATTGAATGCCCAGGGCATTCAAGAGAGAAATAATACTGGTCCATTCCGGGTTACCGCGGTGTGATAACATTTTATACAAACTCACTCGATTGAGGTGCGCCTGCTTTGAAAATTTCGACAACCCGCCCTGAGACTCCAAAACATTTTTGAGGGCAATTAGAAAAAGCTTTTCATCGCCGTCTTCCAGGGCGGCATTAAGATAACCCTGCGCTTCTTTTGGATCCTTGAGATCTTCGATAAGAAGATCTTGATATCTTACCCAAGGTTTCATTTTATTTCCTCCGTTTATAATCTTGCCAGTAAAATAATGCCTTTTCAATGTCGCGGCTTTGCGTACTTTTATCGCCGCCGTATAACAAAACAACGATTGTCTGACCGTCTTGTACAAAATAAATCCGGTAACCAGGTCCGAAATGCATTCTTAATTCGGAAATGCCCTAGCCGACACCTTTGCAATCACCAAAATTCCCAAGACGCAGTCTGTCTACCCGGGTTCGAATGCGTGCTTTCATTTGGCTATCGCGTATGGATCCAAGCCAATCCCGGTAAGGTATTTTACCATCGGAGGTTTGGTAAGCGATAATTTCAATTAGGTTCATCGGCCGATTTGACACCTTGAGCTATTGTAGTTTATAGTTAACATAGTGTCAACCGCTCTTTAAAGATTTTTGTTTGGCGGGCAATTGAGCAGGATGTCTCCAGCATTCTAAATGTTTAGATCTTTAAGGGTAAAAATCGGGGTGTAACCATAGGATGCTAATGTTTCTGCGGCGCCTTCATTGCGATCCACAAGACAAATGACTTTTAAAACACGCGCGCCCAGTTTTTCGACCTCTTGAATGGCTTTCAAAACAGACCCGCCGGTTGTGATCACATCCTCAACCATAATGACGCGATCACCTTTTTTTATCGCAGGACCTTCTATCATTTTTTGCATGCCATGCTGTTTTGCTTCCTTACGGACAATAAAGGCTTTGAGCGGTTTGCCAGTGTGAAGGCTAAGTAAAGCAACGGCCGTCGCAATCGGGTCGGCTCCTAAAGTCGGTCCACCGATCGCATCGGCATGGGTTCCATGCAGCATGGAGAGAATCACTTTGCCTGTCAGAAGAATTCCATGGGGATCCAAAGTGACTTGCTTGCCGTCAATATAAAAGCTGCTTTTCTTTCCGGAAGCCAGCGTGCGCTCACCGCGCATCACGGCTTTTTCTTTTAAACAGGCCAGCAACTCTTCTTTCAACTTAATTTCGTCCATAAAATCTCCGTTTCATTTTATTTTTTCCCGAATACGCCGCGTAAAGCCGCGAAACATTTGGGCTTCGCTTTCCAGCAAACCGCTTCGCTTAAACAGGCGGTGCCAGGTAGCCCGGATCCTTTCGACCGTCCGGCTCCCCCTGCCCCGCTCATAATCGAGGAGAAGCAAGGCATTTTCGATTTGATCCAACACGGTGGCTATTTCAGATTTTGAAATAAACTCAAGCGGCTGTAATGTCAGCGGCTCCAGCGTGCTGCGATCCGCATATTGCGGAATTCTGGCAGCAAGGCCCGACAAGGCAAATGCGCAAACCATCACCGCCTGCGCCAAATTAATGGACGGGCAATCTTCATGCGTTGGGATCGTGGTGACCCAATCGCAAAGCCCCAACGCCTGATTGTCCAGTCCCTTGGATTCCTTGCCAAAAACCAATGCAATGCGTGAAGTATTTTTTGTGCGTTTTATTTTTTTAATTGCATCGGGAAACGGAAGAAAGGTACCCCGTTTCGGTCCCGCGCGCCGCGAAGTCCCGCAAGCCCATTGAATATCTTTCAAAGCATCGCTTAAGGATTCGAACACTTCCGCATGATCAAAAACATCCAGCGCGTGCGGCGCCATTTTCTTGCCGCGCTCCTGCCAGCGCGCCGGGGGGTT
>OBEQ012451785.1_pt1 | contig 34839 bp, 36 predicted proteins | sample 1670901 | NCBI WGS metagenome assembly OBEQ01 (sample SAMEA104232315, study PRJEB22302) | groundwater metagenome | biome: forest; feature: aquifer; material: groundwater | place: USA | collected 2011-08-07 | depth 5.4 m | reverse complement strand
GATCGCCTTCACCTTCTTTTTGAGAAGAATCTTGGCGAGAATCGGATTGGCGGCAAGATGGAGGAAGGTGAAAAGAATCAGCCCCGGCCTTAAAAAAGAATACTCCGACGGCTGCGGCTCTTTGACTTTCAGGATCAGATCGGATTTTTGATAAACATCTTTCTTCGACGAAAGAATCCGAGCCCCGCTCTTTCGATAGTCCGCATCCAAAAATCCCGCGCCGACCCCGGCCGATTTTTCAACCAAGACCGAATGTCCTTCTTCTATCATTCGACGAACGCCCGCCGGAGTCATCGCCACGCGACATTCAAAAATCTTAACTTCTTTGGGAATCCCGATGATCACGGGATCTATTTAACATGATGCGGGGTTGAAGAGGAGAGAAAGGTAAAGAACTAGTGAGGCTTTCGGGAATGACGGACTTCGTGAACAACAATGGCTCCGCCGACGATCAGCACCATTCCCATGACAATGTAGATTCCAAGAAATTCCATAAATTCACCCTCTCTGCCTAAGATAAATAGCATAGGCCAAAAAAGCAACGGACAAAAAGGCCCCCTTAAAAAAATCTGTCAAAAACCCGCAACTTTTTATCAAGAGGGCCGAGGGGTTTGGTCATGTCGACTCAATTCTCCTTGCCGGTCCGACTGAATCCCGTCATCAATCCATGGCTGAGCAATCATGTTTTTCAAGGGCCCAAAGGACCTTCTGCTATTCTGCCCGGGGTTGCCTTTCTGCAAATGGCCGCCGATGGCGCCGCCTCTCATTGTCCCTTTATCCCTGTCATCAAACTTCAAAACATCAGGTTCAAGAGACTTGTCTCGGTCCCATTAGATCAAAGAAAAACTTTGTTTCTTCACCATGAGATCGATGAGACCCCTGAAGGAATTCGGGACAGAGTCCAATTGAAAGATCCCGAACCTTCCGAAAAAGAGCCTTATGCCGAGGCGGAGGTGATTTTAAATACCGCCCTTCCTGTTTATCCGTCCCACGGTAATTCGGGCTTATTACGCAGAGTTCCACAAGAGCCGCATGTCCTCCGAGGAAGACTTATTTATGAATCCGGCTATTTTGAAAATAAAGGGTTCATGGCGATGGCCTGCGCGATGAGCGTGGTGAATCCTCAACTTGCCTTATTGAACTTTAGCCCCTTCATTTCGGCTGATCTTCAGGCACAACAGATCGCCTGCGGAAGCGTCCTCCCTCTTGCCTTGGACATGGGCTTCGAAGGGGCCGGATGGCTCGACCTTTGGCACTCTTTTCAAGCGAAGGAAACCATCGACGGGCTGCGGTCTCCTTCATTCGTTCGTTCCGTCACTTATTATACCGCCCGCTCCTTTCTCGCGAACTTCAGCGACTCCGAGTCCAGGTTGAAAGAGAGACCCCTAACGCATCCGAATATTCCATGATATTTTTTCTGGAACGATCAGAAGCTCCCGTTGAAGTTGTCGCATTGGTCGAAGGCTTTAAAACAGTGCTCTGGGAAAGGGCCTGGGGCTCAAAACCGAAACCGACCCGCAATCAATTTTTTGGGATAGAATAAGAAATCTTTAATCCGCTCCCTCCATCGTTCCCATCGAAAAATCTTTAGGGACCTCTAAAAACCGTCCAGATGCTAGGCGCCCGCAAACCCCCGACTGAGGCGTACGTCCTGTACGCCGCAGGGAGCGGGGTGCAGCGGGCAACGACGCAGATGGGCGGTTTTTAGAGGTCCCCTTATTTAATCTGAAAAAGAATCGGATTCACGCTGCCGGTTCGATAGCCGTCCAGATCGAGGGCGGCGTAGAGGAAGCCGTTTTCGTGGCAGAGGCGGGAGATGGTTTCTCGGATCTCTTGCGAGAGAATTTTTTCGAAATCTTCGGGGCCAACTTCGATCCTTGCGATCGGTTCGTGAAAGCGGACGCGGAAACTTTTGAATCCCATGCGGACCAGGCCGCTTTCGATTTCATCGATCCGCTTGAGTCGTTCTTCGGTCACTTCAGTCCCGGCGGGAAATCGCGAGGAGAGACAGGCAAGGGCCTGTTTGTCCCACGTCGGCAGGCCTAATTCGCGGGAAAGCTCTCGAATCTCTTGTTTCGTCAATCCGACTTCCAGGAGCGGACTGCGCACTTGCAACTCTTCCGCCGCCTTCAGACCGGGACGATAGTCGCTCGGATCGTCGGCGTTGACCCCATTGAGAACCCAACTCAACCCAAGCTCTCGGGCCTTCTCCCATGCGATCTGATACAACTCCGTTTTACAAAAATAACAGCGGTCGCCGCGGTTGGCCCGGTAGTTCGGGTCATTTAATTCATGGCTCTCGACGATGAGGTGCCGGATCCCGATCTGTTCGGCATTTTTCTTCGCCTCCTCAAGCTCATAAGAAGGATAAGAGGGAGAGACCGCCGTCAAGGCTATGACGCGGTTTTTGAGCTCATCGTGTGCGACCCGCGCCAAAAAAAGAGAGTCAACCCCGCCGGAGTAGGCAATCAGGGCATTGTCCAGCCCCCTGAGAAGAATTTGCAAACGTTCCAACTTGGATTTCATGACGCATAATCCTGGCGAGAAAACCTATTGAAGTCAAGAAAATGAAAGCGATTTTTCTCGATTGACACTCTTCCGGGATTCCACTAAACCTGGCGCGGTTGTCTGTCTGGGGGATTTTTTATGCTGAAAGAAGTCATCAATGATGCGATCGCTCGCGGGGAAAGTTTGAAGAACGACATCGTCGGTCAGATCCTCAAATCCGCAACCTTCCACGAATTGATCGGCCAAAAGCGGTTCGCCGATACGGTCGCCAAGGTGATCCAAACGAAGCATGAAGTCACCCATTCCATCCAGAAAAATATTCAAGAAGTTCTTCGCGCGATGAGGATCCCCTCCAAGCAGCAGATCAGTTCCTACGAAAGGCGGATCGAGATGCTGGAGCGGAAGATCGATTCTCTCGGACGCCATGTCATGAAGAAGAAGTTGAAATTGCGCGGTCGGCGTTAAAATCTCCGTGTCCAACCAACCCATCGGCATCTTCGACTCCGGCATCGGAGGACTGACCGTCTTCCGAGAGATCGCAAAAATTCTCCCGCAGGAAGATATCATCTATCTGGGAGACACCGCACGCGTCCCCTATGGGACAAAATCGGCCGCGACGGTGACGCGCTATGCGATCCAAAATGTTAATTTCCTGTTAAATCAAAACATCAAGATGTTGGTGATCGCCTGCAATACCGCCTCCGCTTTTGCCCTGGAAGAAATTCAGTCCCGTTTTCCCATTCCGGTGGTCGGGGTGATCGGACCCGGGGTGAGAGGGGCCTTGTGCGCGAGTCGTTCCCAACGGATCGGGGTGATCGGGACGGAGGGAACGATCAAGAGCGAATCGTACCTCCGAATGATTTTGGCCGAGGCACCGAAGGCCGTCGTCATCGGCGCCTCTTGTCCCCTCTTTGTTCCTCTCGTCGAAGAAGGAAGGTGGGAAGGACCCCTCGCGGAAGAGATTGTTCGAGGCTACCTCGAAAAAATTTTGGCGGAAAAAATCGACGCCCTCATTTTGGGTTGCACCCATTATCCGCTGCTCAAGAAGACAATTCAAAAGGTGGTCGGGAAGAGCATCGTACTCATTGATTCGGCGGAAGAAACGGCGCGAGATGTGTCGGAAATATTGTCCCAAAAGAATTTAACAAGAACTGAGAATCGAAAACCTTTTCGAAAATTTTGCGTGACCGATTCACCCGAGATTTTCCGGCGTGTCGGCGGGCTTTTTCTTAACGCTCCTTTGGAAAACATCGAACATGTCGAAATCTGATCAAACGGGAGAAATAAAGGTGATGGATGGAGCCATGGGAACGTTGCTCCTCGCTCATGGAATTTCGATCCACTCCTGCATTCCGGAGGTGAATCTCACGCGTCCGACACTCGTCACGGAGATCCACAAAAGCTACGTCACGGCGGGCGCCGAGGCGATCTTGACCAACACCTTCGGCGCGAATCGTCCGCGACTCAAAACTTTTAAAAAAGAACAGCGTCTCCAATCGATCAACCGTTCGGCCGTCCGCATCGCCAAAAAGGCAGCCGGTTCGCTCCCCGTTTTTGCGTCGATCGGCCCTTTGGGCCCCAACTCCAAAAAAATGACCTTTACACAGATGGTGCAAAATTTCCGAGAACAGGCCTCCGTCATCGAAAAGGAAAAGCCGAGCGGATACCTGATCGAATCGATTCCGAGCCTCGCTGAGGCAAAGGCCGCCACCCTCGCGGTACGCGAGGCGTCCGATCGAACCTGCATAACGTTGTTAAGCTTCCCGGCCGGGTCGAAGATCCCTTCCTTCTCGGAGATCTCAAAAACCCTACGGGCTGCAGGGGCCGATCTGATCGGTTTCAATTGCGGGAAAGGGCCGCAGGAAATTTATGAACTCTTAAAGGCCTTGGCGCAGGTCGATAAAGGCCCCTTCTGCGTCCGCCCGGCCGGCGGACTTCCCGGAAAAATCATTCGCCCCGAAGAATTCGCCTCCTGGGGTCCGAAGTTTCAAAAATTGGGGTGTACCTGGATCGGCGGCTGCTGCGGAACCACTCCGAGTCATATCCAGGCGCTTAAAACCGCCCTCACATAACTTCTTTGACCTTCGCGACAATCGCTCTGGCCGAGATTCCGGCCTGATCAACCAATTCTTCCGGCGACCCGGAGCCGGGCATCTTTGTGACCGCCATTTTGATCACTGGGACCGATGGTCTTTGAGCGAGGGCGTTGAGGACTGCGTCGCCGAGGCCGCCGTCCCACCAGTGATCTTCGACGACAATAATCGCTTTTGTTTCGGAGGCGGCCTTTTGAATCGTCTTTTCATCGATCGGTTTGACCGAATAGGCGTCGATGACACGGATTCGGATCCCTTCCTTTTCCAATTGGTCGTAGGCCTTCAGTGTCTCAAAGAGGGTCACTCCCGCCGCGACAACGGTGACACGGTCTTCTTTTGAAGAACGAACCGTCTTTGATCCCCCGATCGGAAATTTTTCTCCGACGTCGTAAATCACCGGAGTCGCAGGGCGGCTGGTGCGAATATAAAAAATCCCCGGTCGGCGGATCGCCTCTTCGACGAGATATTCGGTCGCCACGGCGTCCGAAGGGTAGACGACAGTGCTGCCATGGATGGAACGAAACATCGATAGATCTTCCAATCCCATCTGCGAAGGACCGTCTTCTCCGATCGAGACACCGACATGCGATCCGACAAACTTGACCGAGGCGCCGGTGACCGCCCCCATCCGGATCTGGTCGAAGGCCCGGGTCAAAAAGGCGGCGAAGGTCGAGACAAATGGAATTTTTCCGCGCTGCGCAAGCCCAACACCGACGCCGACCATATTCTGCTCGGCAATGAACATTTCGAAAAAACGATCCGGGCGTTTCTGGGCAAGCACTTCGGCGAACGTCGAATTTTTCGTGTCGCCGTCAAGCGCCACGAGGGCGGAATATTTATCGACCAACCGGGCCAAGGCATTGCCATAGGCCTTGCGGGTGGCGATTAAGTCCCCTTTTTTATAAGCGGGAGGAGGAACGTCCTGCGATTTTACTGATTCCGGTTTTTGGTTCTCCGGCTTTCGAATCTCTCCCTTAAGACTGAGATTGACCTCACCCAATTCCTTTAAGGCTTTTTCCAGATCGGCTGCCGAAAGCGCCTTGCCGTGCCAGCCGTCTTTGTTTTCGATAAATGAAATGCCCTTCCCCTTCATTGTCTTCGCAACGATCGCCTTTGGACGACCGTCCTTCTTATTCAAAAGCTCTTCATACGCCTTTTCGATTTCCTCATAAGAATGTCCGTCGATCGAGACGACCTGCCATCCGAACGAGGAAAGCCGCCAGAGAAAGGCCGCTGAGTCATGTCCATGCATCGTCTCCTGGCTCTGCCCCAGGCGATTGACGTCGATGATCGCAATAAGATTGTCGAGTTTGTAGTGGGCTGCGATCTCCACCGCCTCCCAGACCGATCCTTCCGCCATCTCGCCGTCTCCCAAAAGGACGAAGGTCCTGTAAGAGAGACGATCCAAATATTTGGCGTTGAGCGCCATCCCGACCCCGATTGAAAGCCCCTGTCCGAGACTTCCTGTCGCCGCTTCCGCGTATCGAAACTGCGGCGTCGGATGTCCTTGCAGTACATTGCCAAGCCGCCGAAGCCCCTTGAGTTCTTCCGGACGGATCGCGCCGCCGGCCGCGTAGAGGGCATAAAGGAGAGGGGCCGCATGCCCTTTTGAAAAAATGACCCGGTCATTATTGGAATGTTTGGGATCATCGATGTCCGCCTGAAGATATTTGAAAAAGAGGACGGTCATCAGGTCGGTCGCCGAAAGAGAAGATGAAGGATGGCCGGAACCTGCCGCCGAGGTCGAGGTCAGGATGTGATGGCGGACAATCTTCGCCAGTGCCTTGAGGTCGGAATTCATAAGCACTTCCCCTTAACGATCCTTTTATTGAAAAGCAAGAAAAGAGAGGACTTTTGAGCCTAAAAATGGGAAAGTAAAAATGTGAACTTCCCGAAAAGATCCTTTTTTATCTTGATCCTGCTGACGGGGCTTCTCTCCGCTCTCCCTTTAGAAGCGAAGAAAAAACCAGGTTCCTCTCCTCTCCCCCCGACGGAGCTTTATCAGGAACTCGATCTTTTTTCAAAGGTCATGAACCTTGTTCGCGAAGATTATGTCGAAAAAGTCGAGGACAAGACGATCCTCTATGGGGCGATTCGGGGAATGCTGGCAACCCTTGATCCTCACTCGGTCTTTCTGCCTCCCGACGTTTACCAAGAACTGAAAGTCGATACGGAGGGACGATTCGGCGGGGTCGGACTGGAGGTCACGGTCAAAGACAACTTTCTTACCGTCGTCACGCCGATTGAAGGAACACCGGCGGCCAAGGCCAACCTTCGCGAGGGGGATCGAATCCTCAAAATCGACGGAATCCCCGCCAAGGAAATCGGCCTGACGGAGGCGGTCCGAAAGATGCGGGGGGCCCGCGGGACGCGGATGGCCCTGACCATTTATCGCCCGGAAACAAAGGAAAACTTTGAGGTGCCCTTGGTCAGAGACACGATTCGGATCCAGAGCGTCCGCGCGGAGATGCTTGAGGAGGGATTTGGTTACGCGAGGGTCAGCTCCTTTCAAGAAAATACGTCGGAAGAGCTTCAGCGAGCGCTCGACTCCCTTGAGAAAAAATCAAAGCTCAAAGGACTGATCCTGGATCTCCGAAACAATCCCGGCGGTCTTCTCGATGAGGCGGTCAACATGTCCGATATGTTCTTGGAGACCGGAATCATCGTCACAACGGCCGGACGAAATCAGGCACCCGACAAAAAACTCGCTTCAAGATCGGGGCACGAACCGACTTACCCGATCATTGTCCTGGTCAACGGAGGGAGCGCCTCAGCGGCGGAGATCGTCGCCGGGGCCTTACAAGACCACAAACGCGCCGTTCTCTTGGGAACCCAAACGTTCGGCAAGGGTTCAGTCCAAACCATCTTTGAAATCGGCGAGGGAGGGGCCCTGAAACTGACCGTCGCAAAATACTACACGCCGTCGGGTCGTTCGATTCAACTCAAAGGGATCAGGCCCGATATCATTGTCGAGGCCCGAAAGTCGTCCAAAGAGGATGACCAAAAGAAGTCGGCGATCGATTATCTTCGAAAAAAAATAGATTGAGCCCTTGCCGCCTGGCGACGGATCGCCTCAATCGCTTCGGGCATCGACTGCCTGAGGGCCCAACGGATCAGGAACTTCGGGACATGCGACCCGGGATCCGATTCCACCCGGTAGACCATCAACGTTCGATGAAGATCCCCTCCGAACGGCTCAAACGTGATAGTCCCTGAAAAGGTACGGATGTCTCCGGCCGCTTTCGTCCATCGGCTGCGAATGATCCCTTTGGCGATCTCTCTCTCATCATTCACATATTCCGCGATGACCCACCGATTGGCCACCGGCCATGGAAGGTCGTAATACTGAAAAATAGTGCTCGTCCAAATCCTTCCCCGCGCCCGTTGAGACAGTGGATCGACGATTCGGTCCCCCAAAATTTTGTAGAAATCTTTGACCTTTTTCAGAGACGCCGACCTTTGAACGATCTCCTGATCGACGACCCGGCTATCGGCGAGGGTGGGAAGGCCGTAACTTTTCCAATGATCGGCCAGAATAAAAAGACGCCAAACCAACTCAGGAGGCGCCTCGATGACCCCCTCCATCCGACCCCAAACCCCTTTGCTCAGATGCCCGCCGTCGGTCAGGATTTCCCCGTTTTGTAATCGAAAAGATCGTTCCTCCTCGGCCGATTTTTTTTCATCCCCGAAAAGGGCTCCCCTCGCGGGAAAAAGAGAAACTAGGACAAAAAAGAGAAATAAAAATTTGCGAAGGTAACTCATATGGACTTTGCCGATAACATTCCTGTAGGCTTTTACAAGTCCCTATGTCCACCGGTTCTGAAATCGATTCCCTCAGCCACAAAGAGAAGAGTTTTCCTCCGCCAAAATCGGTTCAACAACGCGCCTGGATCAAAGATTTTTCGACTTATAAAAAACTCTACGATCGCTCCCTCAAAGATCCGGAAGGTTTTTGGTCCGAGATGGCCCGGGACTTCGTCTGGTATCAGCCATGGAAAACCGTTTTAAGCTACGATTGGAAAGACCGAATCGACATCAAGTGGTTTGAGGGGGCCAAGACAAATCTTTGTGTCAACGCCCTCGATCGTCACCTGCCGGAGGCACAAGACCGGATCGCCTACCTTTGGATCGGCAACGAGCCGGGTGAAGAGAAAAAAATCACCTACGGAGAACTTCACCGCCGGGTCTGCCAAGCCGCCAATGCCCTCAAAGAACTGGGGGTTCGGAAAGGCGACCGAATCGCCATTTATCTCCCGATGATTCCGGAACTTCCGATTGCGATGCTCGCCTGCGCCCGGATCGGCGCGATTCATTCCGTCATCTTCGGGGGATTTTCGGCCGAATCATTGAAGGATCGGATCCTCGATGCGGGGTGCCGGCTCCTGATCACCAGCGACGGAGGTTTTCGAGGCGCAAAAAAGATTCCGATGAAAGAAACGGCCGATGAAGCGCTTCGATTTTGCGACGGGGTCAAAAATTGTCTCGTGGTGAAAAGGACCGGGGACGCCGTTTCCATGAAAAAGGGGCGCGACCTTTGGTGGGACGAAGTCCTTCGGGACAAATCAGACCGGTCAGATCCCGAAAAAATGGAGGCCGAAGACCCTCTCTTCATCCTTTATACCTCCGGATCGACCGGCAAACCGAAGGGGGTCCTCCATACGACGGCCGGGTACATGGTCTACACCGCCCTCACCTTTAAATACGTCTTTGACTATCATCCGGACGATCTCTATTTCTGTACCGCCGATATCGGTTGGGTCACCGGCCATAGCTATATGGTGTACGGCCCTCTCTGCAATCAAGCCACGTCGGTCCTCTTTGAGGGGATTCCTAATTATCCGAAGCCGGACCGGTTGTGGCAGATCATCGAAGAGAAAAAGGTCACTCTCCTTTATACCGCCCCGACGGCGATCCGGGCCTTGATGCGCGAAGGGGAAGAATGGCCGAAACAGCACGATCTTTCTTCGTTAAAAATCTTAGGCTCGGTCGGCGAACCGATCAATCCGGAGGCCTGGCTCTGGTACCATCGAGTCATCGGCGGTGAACGCTGCCCGATCGTTGATACCTGGTGGCAGACCGAGACCGGCGGCATTTTAATCACCCCACTCCCCGGCTGCATGCCGACAAAGCCCGGTTCCGCCTCCCTCCCATTTTTTGGCATCGAACCGGCCATCGTGAAGGAAGACGGGACCGCCTGCTCGGTCAACGAAGGGGGATATCTCACGATCCGAAATCCCTGGCCCGGGATCATGCGGACCGTTTACGGACATCACGAACGATTCAAAGAGACCTATTTCAGCCGCTTTCCCGGCTCCTACTTTACCGGAGACGGCGCCCGCCGCGACGAGGAGGGTGATTACTGGCTGATGGGAAGGATCGATGATGTCTTGAATGTCTCGGGGCACCGAATCGGCACCGCGGAAGTCGAGAGTGCTTTGGTCTCCCATCCTTCTGTTGCCGAAGCCGCGGTGGTCGGATTTCCACACGAGATCAAGGGACAGGGGATCTACGCCTTCGTCACTCTGAAAAAGACCTCCCCCTCCCCCCTCCTTGGCAAGGAGGGGATTAAACAATTGGTAGAGCATGTCCGAAAAGAAATCGGTCCGATCGCCGTCCCCGACAAGATCCAGTTCGCCGACGCCCTGCCAAAGACCCGTTCGGGAAAGATTATGCGGAGGATTTTGAGAAAGATCGCGGAAGGAAAACCGGAAGAAATCGGTGACACAAGCACGCTGGCCGATCCGGCGGTCGTTCAATCCCTTTTACAAAAGATATAAAACTACATGGAAGGAACCCAGCTAGAGGCGTCTAGGGTATTGGGCTCTGCCGGGGAAGGTTCATTTTTTAGATCTTCCGGTTGGATCGAAGCGGGCCGGACCTCTTTGGAGACGGCCTTCGGAATACGAATCGTCTTGCCGTGGCGGAGTTTGCGGGGAGTCGCGGTATTATTCTCTGCGAGTATCCGGTGCCGATTCTTTTTTGACCTGACCGGGGAGGCTAAGACATAGAGACGAAGCTCCGTTCCGGTCTTCAAACGGCCCCAACGAACCCTGGGGTTGTATTGTCGAAGCACCTTCACACTGACCCCCGTGCGATGACTGATCTTCCCGATGGTGTCCCCCTTCTTGGCACGATAGAGGCCCCGATCCCTCTTCCCTTTTTTAACCGATTCGAAGGAGAAACCATTCAGTCGCTCGCTTGCGCTCAGCGAGGCATATTTTTTCTGAAACTGATCCACCCGACCGGAAGGAACGCGAAGCTGATAGTCGCTCTCATGAGGAGGAGTGACCCCATGGAGGAGTTCCGGGTTAAAGGCCTCCATCTCTTCATAATCGATCTCCGCACACTGGGCAGCAATGCGGAGGTCGAGCGGCCCCTCGAGCGTGACCTTTTCATAAGAGATCGGGTCTTCATACTGAATGTCATGAAAGCCGTACTTTTTTGGTTCCTTGGCAATGAGCGTGGCCGCAATCAGTTTTGGGACATAATTCTTCGTCTCGGCCCTCAGATATCTCCTCTGGGCCAGTTCCCAAAAATCTTCCGTCTTGTATCTCTGGATGGCGCGATCGATCTTCCCTTCCCCGGCATTATAACTGGCGGTCGCGAGGTACCAGTCGTCAAAACGCTCATAGAGATCGATAAGATACTTGGCCGCCGCCACGGTCGATTTTTCAGGATCCCGCCGTTCATCGATCCAGTCATTGACCGTCAGTCCGTAACGACTCCCGGTCCGATGGATGAACTGCCAAGCGCCGGTTGCGCGTGCGCGCGAGTAGGCCCGGGGATTATACCCGCTCTCGATCAGGGCCAGATAAACCAGGTCTTCCGGAAGACCGTTTTCCCTCAGAATCTCCTTCATCATCGGAATATATCGGCCCGAGCGGCTCAAGTAACGTTCGAAGGCGGCCCGGCCCGGCCCCTGAAAGTAACTGATCCATTTTTCGACCTGCTCGTTCATCACGAGCGGAACATCCGGTCTCTGCGGAACCCTGATGGCGTGCTTCGTTTTAACCTGCTGAGGATTCGAGGCGCACGAAGTGAGCAAAAGCCCAAGCCCAAGAAAAAGAAAGACCGGTAGCGTCAAATAGATATTTTTCATGAATGTCGCTTTGATCATCATTAGACTCCTTCCGACAATCGAAGTCAAAGGCTTAGTCTGCATGTTTCCTCAAAAAGGTCGGAATATCATACTCATCGGCATCCGGCTCCTGCAGAAAATCTTGCGCCCTGAGTTCGCTCACCAGTTTTTTCAAATCGGCATTGATCGGAACCTTGAGCCGCGCCGGTTTCGCCTCGAATGCCAGGACCGCCGCTGAATCGGCCGGCGCTTGGGCCGCAACAGGCTTTTGGTAGGGAATGAATTCGTTCGCTCTTTGAGAAGATTTTTCAAAACCGGTCGCGATAACGGTCACCCTCACCTCCGTCCCCATTCCCGGATCGACGACCGCCCCGAAGATGATATTGGCCTCCTCGTGGGCCTCCTCTTGAATCAGCTTGGCCGCTTCATTCACCTCATAAAGGGTCAAATTTTTCCCTCCCGTGACATTGAGGAGGATCCCGGTCGCCCCCCGGATGGAGATATTTTCCAAGAGGGGGGATGAAATGGCGCGCGTCGCCGCTTCGATCGATCGATGCTCTCCCGAAGCGACTCCGCTTCCCATCAGGGTCATTCCCATTTCACCCATCACCGCCCGGACGTCGGCAAAATCGAGGTTGATCAATCCCGGCGCCAAAATCAGATCGGCAATCCCGCGGACCGCATGGAGGAGCACCTCATCCGCCATCTTAAAGGCCTCGACGAGGGGGGTCTCTTTGCCGGCAACAACGAGAAGCCTCTCATTGGGGATCGTAATCAGACTGTCGACCGACTCTCGAAGAAGCTCCGTTCCGTTTTGGGCATGACGCGAACGCCTCTTTCCTTCAAAATTAAACGGCTTCGTCACGACGCCGATCGTGAGCAGACCCAAGTCCTTGGCGATCCGGGCAATCACCGGTGCCGCTCCCGTTCCGGTGCCTCCACCCATCCCGGCCGTCACGAAGATCATATCGGTCCCTTCCAGAAGTTTGGTGATCTCCGCCTCGCTCTCAATAGCCGCCTTCCTTCCGACCTCCGGATCGGCCCCCGCCCCGAGGCCCCGCGTGAGTCCGGCGCCCAACTGGACCTTGGTCACCGCCCCGTTCCGTTTCAGGGCCTGAAGGTCGGTATTGGCGGCGATAAATTCGAGGGTACCCGAGTCGAGAAGCTGGCTCAGCCCCGCAGGACTCCACCTCTCGATCATCGTGTTGATAGCGTTTCCGCCCGCTCCGCCGACCCCGATCACCTTGATCTTCGCATCACTCATCACGGCCTCCTCAATCATTCGTTTCATCATGATCTCCTTTAAAAAATATCCTCAATCCACTCTTTCATCCGTTCCTTGACTCGGTGATACACATTTTCCTCGCGACTTCGAAAGATCCGATTTCCACGATTGCGGCTCCCGTAGAGGACCAACCCGACACCGGTCGCATAGAGCGGGCTCTTGACCACATCGACCATCCCGCCGATCCCCTTCGGAGTCCCGCGTCGGACCGGAAGATTAAACACCTGTTCCGCAAGTTCGGGAACTCCCTCCAGGAGAGTACTCGCCCCGGTCAGGACGATCCCCGAAGCCACCCTATCTTCATATCCTGATTTAACCATCTCTTGTTTGATGAGAGTGAAAATTTCCTCCACTCGCGGTTCGATAATTTCCGAAAGAATGTGGCGTGAAAGAATTCTTTCGGAACGTCCGCCGACGGAGGGAACCTCGATCGTCTCTTCTCTCCCGACCATCGAAGAGAGACACCCGCCGTGACGAAGTTTGATCTTCTCGGCATCCGCCAAAGGGGTTCTCAAACCGATCGCAATATCGTTGGTGATATGATTGCCGCCGATCGAAAGGACCGAGGTATGGACAAGACTCCCTCCGGTGAAGACCGCCAGATCGGTCGTCCCTCCCCCGATGTCGATCAGGGCGACTCCGAGATCTTTTTCTTCCGGGGTGATCGTCGCCTCTGCGGCCGCCAGTTGTTCCAAAATAATATCGTTCACGGTCAGACCGGCGCGGTTGCAACATTTAATGATGTTCTGGGCCGAGGTCACCGCGGCGGTGACGATATGCACCTTGGCCTCCAGTCGAACCCCCGACATCCCGACCGGCTCCTTGATTCCGTCTTGATCGTCCACCACAAATTCCTGAGGGATCACATGAATCACTTCCCGATCGAGAGGGATGGCGACCGCCTGAGCGGCATCGATCGCCTTTTCAACGTCGATTGCCCGCACCTCCCGATCCTTCAAGGCGCAGATCCCGTGGCTGTTGATCCCCCGGATATGTCCTCCGGCGATGCCGGTATAGACATTGGTGATTTCGACCCCGGAGATCGCCTCGGCCTCTTCGATCGCCTTGCGGATCGACTCGACGGTGCTTTCAATATTAATGACGACCCCCTTTCGCAAACCTCGAGAGGGGGCGGTTCCGATCCCGATGATATCGACGCCGTCTTCCACCACCTCGCCGACAATCGCCGCGATCTTGGTCGTTCCGATGTCGAGACCGACGACTACATTATCCCGTTTGCCCATGTGGACTCCTCCTTATTTCTTGGTGACAATAATCCTTCGTTTTAAATTCAAATCAATGACCTTGGCATCGACGGATGTTCGATGGATCGTCGGCCAGGCTCGCGCCAATCGATCCAGTTTCTCATTCCATGAATCCCGACCCAACTCCACCCGGATGGCTGGTTCTTTTGTAATGAGGGAAATATCTCCCTTCTTCTTCCAGTGAATCTCCGAAAGGCCGACCGAGGCCAAACTCTTGGTCTCTTCAAAAAAACGAACAATCTTGATAAGCGGCTCCAATTTCTTTCCAACCTCTTCTTTTGAAAGTCCGGTAATCGTCGGCAGGTCTTGCGGATCCCCCTTTTCCATCTTTTTGAAAACAATCCCTTCACGGTTTACAAAATAGAGGGAGTCGAGTTCCAAAAGGGCGATGGGGTCTTCCTCTTTCACCCAAATCATCAGGCGTCCCGGAAGCCTTTTGGAAAGTTGCACCTCCCGGATCCAAGGGTAACGAAGGAGATTCTCCCGAACCTGTTTGAGACTCAAAAGGATCAGATTGTCCCCCTTTTTGACCTGGGAAAGTCGCATGAGGTCCCGTTCGGAGACGCGCTTTAAAGGAGTCACGATGGCGATTTCCTGCACCTTAAAGAAAGGAGGAGGAAAAAAGGCGACCGTTGCGACCAACGCCGCAGCCGCGATTCCGCCTAGAGCTTGAGTGAGGCTTCTTTTAATAGAGTCTCGCATAGTTCCTCAAAAGAGATCCCGGCGGCGGCGGCCGCCTTCGGGACGAGGCTTGTCTCCGTCATCCCGGGGATCGTATTGACCTCCAAAAAATAATCGTTGCCTGATGTGGAAATCATGAAATCGGCCCGCGCAAAACCGGCGAGGTTCAAAAGGGCATAGATCCGCTCGCTCACACGGCTGAGATGATCGCTCATCGCCTTCGGAATTCGGGCGGGGACGATGTATTCGGTCATCCCTTTCGTATATTTCGAGGTAAAATCATAAAATCCACTCTTCGGGACGACCTCCAGAACCGGCAACGCCTTTCCACCGACACATCCGACCGTCACTTCCGTCCCCTCAATCAACTCTTCGATCAAGATCACCCGGTCATAGTGTGCCGCCTCTTCAAGTGCCGGCCGGAATTCTTTTTCCTCGCGGACAATCAACGTCCCGATCGTCGATCCCTCGCTATTGGGTTTGACGATGACCGGTAAAGGGAGTGGTGAGACGTTCACCTGAGGAACCTCGTTCCTTGAGATCGTCTTCCAGTGGGGGGTTCGGATGCCGGCCTGCTCGACGAGTCGTTTCGTCAAAACCTTATCCATCGCGATACCGGAGGCGAGAGGTCCCGAACCGGTGTAGGGAATCCCCAAAATTTCGAGAAGACCTTGCATCGTTCCATCCTCTCCATACCGCCCATGGAGGGCGAGAAAAACGAGGTCGACCTTTTCCTGCTGCAATCGGCCGGCAATATCGCGTCCGACATCGATCTCGACGACGTCGTACCCTCTCGACTTCAAGGCGGCCGCGACCGCCTTGCCGCTTCGAAGGGAAATTTCCCGTTCGCGCGAAAGTCCACCCATCAACACTCCGATCTTTTTATTACTCTTCACCGACTACCCTCACTTCCGTCTCCAACAACACGCCGAATTTTTCCTTCACCTTGTCGCGAATCAATCCGACCAAGGCGAGGACATCCTTCGCCTTCGCCCCTCCCTCGTTGACGATAAAATTTCCATGCTTGGGTGAGATGCGCGCACCGCCGACTCGGACGCTCTTGAGCCCCGCCTCCTCGATGCATTGGCCGGCGAACAATTTTTTTTCTTGTGGATTTTTAAAGACGGAACCGAGATTCGGGACGGTCAACGGTTGCGACTCCACGCGGTCCGAGCGATATTTTTGGACACGCCCTCGGACGATCTCCGACGAAAGGGGACGGAGTTTCAGACGAGCCGAGAGAAGGATCGCCCCTCGGGGGAAATGGCTCTCCCGATAACCGAAACGAATCTCTTCGTGAGACCAGGTTTGCAAAATCGGTTTCGGATGCTTGGGAGAAAAGCCCAGGAAGGTGACCGATGTGACCGCTCCTCCGATATCCCCGTCCGGCGTGCCGGCGTTCATCGCCAGCGCCCCACCGAGGTTGCCCGGAATTCCGGCGAGCGGCTCGACTCCGGCGAGCCCCTCTTCGGCGGTAAAATCAACCAGGCGGGGAATTCCGACCCCCGCCTCGGCGTACACCGTCGCCTCATTCCCGTCATTTTTCTCGATTTCAATTCGATGGAACCCCTGAGAAAGACTGACGACGACACCGCGAATCCCCTTGTCCTGCACGAGGAGATTGGTCCCCGCCCCCAGGATAAAGAGTGGCAGTTTCTTTTTTTGAGCCCATTCGACCAGGGCGGAGATCTCTTCAATCGTCTTGGGATAGACAAGCGCATCGGCCGGCCCCCCGATCCGGATCGAGGTGTAGCGGGAAAGCGGCTCGTCGAAAAGAACGGTCCCGCACAGACTCTGGAGTTCTTGTTTCATGATTTTATCCAGTGAACTCATTTTTAAGCCTTTCGACCAACGCCTTTCCCGCCTTCCAGATAGTGCCCGCTCCGAGCGTCAAAACGACGTCCCCTTTTTTCAGTTGGGGAAAAACAGATCCGGCGATCTCTTCCACCGACGGAATCCATTCGACTCGTTTCTTTCCGCGAAACGCCTTCGCCAAAAGAGCCCCGCTGACGCCTCGAATCGGCGCCTCTCCTCCCGAATAGATCTCCGTCAGCACCAAACGATCGGCCTCTCCGAACGAAGACAGAAAATCCGGGAAAAGGTCCTTGGTCCGTGTGTAACGATGCGGTTGAAAGAGAACCCAGAGCCTCCGCTTCCCGACGGCGTTTCGAACCGCGGACAACGTCGCACGGATTTCCTCCGGATGATGTCCATAATCATCGACGACCAAAATTTTTCGATCATAGATCCTTTCGAGTCGCCTCCGAATTCCGCGAAAATTCGCGAAGGCCGATCGAATCTTGGAAAAAGGAATCCCGAGCTCGAGCCCGACCGCAATCGCGGCGAGGCTGTTGAGGACGTTATGTCTGCCGGGAAGCGCAAGACGGAGGCGGCCCAAAACTTTTTCTCCGTTTCGCACCTCAAACTCGCTCCTCCATCCCTTGAGCCGGATCTTGGTCGCCCGCACCTCAGCCGACTCGTCGATCCCGTAGGTGATCGACCGTTTTTTAAACTCGCGCGCAAGCCGGGCCGTCTGAGGGTGGTCGACGCAGAAAACCCCCAGGCCGTAGAAAGGAATCTTGCGGGCAAAGTCTTCGAAGGTCTTTCGAAGGGTTTCGAAATCCCGGTAATGATCCATATGTTCGCGGTCGATATTCGTGATCACCGCAATGGTCGGGCTTAAATGGAGGAACGAACCGTCCGACTCATCCGCCTCGGCCACCAAGAAATCTCCGCGTCCCAAGCGGGCATTGGAACGCAGACTCCTCACCCGCCCCCCGATCACGATCGTCGGATCCAGTCCTCCGGCGCCGAGAACCGCCGCCACCAACGAGGTGGTGGTCGTCTTTCCGTGGCTCCCCGCCACCGCGATGCCGTATTTGAGGCGCATCAATTCCGCGAGCATCTCGCCGCGACCGATGACCGGGATGCCTCGTTTCAGGGCCTCGGCGAGCTCCACGTTTGACGGCGCCACGGCGGAGGAGGTCACCACCACCTGCGGATGACCGATATTTTCCGCCCGGTGCCCGACGAAGACCTTGCCCCCCCGGCGACGGAGGCGTTGCGTGATCTCCGAACGTTTTTGGTCGGAGCCGGTCACCCGACATCCCATCGTCAAAAGGATTTCGGCCAAACCGCTCATTCCGATTCCTCCGATGCCGACAAAATGAATCTCCTTAAGTGTTGGATACATTTTCCCCCACCAACCTCAAACACTCCTTGGCGATCACCTCGGCGGCTGGAACCGCCTGGATCTTCGCCAAATTCTCGCTCATTATTTTCAACCCTTCCCGGTGCTGCTCATGAAAAAAAATCCTTTTTCCCAAAAGACGGTCGAGGTCTTTGTTTAAAATCATCTCGGCTGCATCCTTCTGAACGAGAGAGACGGCATTGAATCGCTGATGATCATCGGTCGCGTGCGGAAAAGGGACAAGAATGGAAGGGGTTCGCGTCTCGATGATCTCCGCGATGGTCGACGCACCGGCCCGACTGATGAGAAGATCGGTCTCGCGGTAGGCCTCCGCCATATCATCGATGAAGGGAGAGACCGTGTGGGGGATCGCCTGTTTCGCATACGCCTGTTGAACGGATGGGAACTCGGTGACTCCGGTCTGGTGAATAATTCGAAAAGACCGGCCTGAATCCGCCAACGCCGGCAGAAGCCCAACCATTGCTCGATTGAGGGCCGCAGCCCCCTGACTCCCTCCCAAAACCAGAAGGGTGAAGACACCACCCCGCGGTTGTCGCCGACGCCCGATCTCCGTAAATTCACGACGCACCGGAGTCCCGACAAGCCGGGTCTTCCGCACGGGGAAAAACCGGGAAGCCTCTTGGAACGAGATAAAAATCAGATTGACCATCCGCGCCAGGATGCGGTTGGTGAATCCCGGAATTGAATTGGGTTCAAGGATCACCCGCCGGATCCCGCAAAGGACGGCTGCTAAAACAACCGGTCCCGAGATGTAACCGCCGATACCAAAGACGACGTCGGGCCGAACCTGCTTGAGAAACCTCCGAGCAGCGGCGAGGGATTGGGGAAGGCTCAACAACGTTCGAACCTTTTCCCTCCATCCCTTTCCTTTGATCTTGCCGACGGCGAGCGTTTCGCAAGGGAGTCGATACTTCTCCAAGATCTCCCGCTCGAGTCCCTTTTCGGAGACGACAAAAAGGATCTGCGCCTTGGGATCCCATTCATGAAATACCTGGGCGATCGAGATCCCCGGAAACAGATGTCCTCCCGTGCCTCCCGCGGCGATCACCATTTTCATTGAATCCCCTTCATTCTTCGATTCTCGACGAAATATTGAGCAAAATTCCGACACAGATCAGCGACATCACCATCGCCGATCCGCCATAACTGATAAAAGGAAGGGCCAGCCCCTTGGTCGGAAGCAGCCCCATGACCACGCCGATATTAAAGATGACCTGAAGTCCGAAAAGAAGGGCGATCCCCAAGGCGAGGTACGACATAAAGGGATCGGTTGACTTCCAGGCGATCACAAAGGCGCGGAAGACCCAGACGACAAAGAGGGCGACTACGGTGAGGGTTCCGACAAGCCCCAGCTCCTCTCCGATCACCGAGAAGATAAAATCGGTATGCGCCTCGGGAAGATAAAAGAGTTTTTGTTTTCCTTCCCCCAGTCCCTGCCCCAAGAATCCACCGACATGAAAGGCCAAATAGGATTGAATGATCTGAAATCCGGCCCCTCGCTCAAAATCCCAAGGGTTGAGAAAGGCCAGGATCCTCTTCTTGCGATAGGGAACTGCAAAGACGAGATAATAAAGGGCCGGGAAGGCAAGGAGAAGCTCCGTAAGCAGATAGGAACCTCGCGCCCCTCCCACAAACATCAAAAAGAAGACGGTCATGCCGAGGACGACGGCGTTTCCCAAATCCCCACCGGCAAGAATCAGACCGATGACGAGTCCGGAGAGAACCATCGGAGGGACAAAACCGACCAAGAAGATTCGAATCTTTTCCTGTTTCTTCGAAAGGACGTAGGCCAAAAAGAGGACAATCGCCAACTTGGCAAACTCGGAAGGTTGAAACGCGAACCCTCCCACACGGAACCAACGGGTCGCTCCCCCCGCTTTAGTTCCCCATCCGGGGAGCAAGACCAAGACAAGGAGAATCAGGGCACAACCGAGCGCCGGATAGGCAAGCCTTTGGAGAAAACGGATCGGAAGGGTCTTGGCAATGACCAATCCGACAGACCCGATCAACAGAGCGATAAGCTCTTTTTTGAGGAAGAAGGTGCTGTCATGAAATTTCTCCCGGGCCAGAACCCCTGAGGAGGAATAGATCATCGTAATGCCCAAGACCACGAGGAGGAGGGTTGTGAGTGCCAAGGTGTAGTCAAAATGTTTTTTCACAATTTTTTCACCAACTTTTGAAAAAGGTCTCCCCTCTCCTTATAATCTCGGAACTGATCAAAACTGGAGCAAGCGGGAGACAAGAGGACGATGTCGCCCGACTCTGCGCGCTGGGCCGCCAGAGGGACCGCCCTCTCCATCCGTTCGGCCTGAATGATTTCGGTGGAGCCTTCCAAGGCGCGGGCGATTTTCTCCCGTGCCTCTCCGATCAAAACGGCCAGTTTGACCTTCTTCTGAGCTGCCTCGGAGAGAGGCCGATAGTCCCCTCCCTTGTCTCTCCCCCCCGCAATGAGGATTACCTTTTTGTCGGGAAAACCGGAGAGCGACTTGACTGCCGCGTCGACATTGGTCCCCTTTGAATCATCATAATAACGGACCCCGCGAAGCTCCCGGACAAATTCGGTGCGGTGCGGAAGTCCGTGAAAATTCTCCAGCGTCTGTTGAATCGCCTCGGGCGAGGCCCCGGCCAAACGGGCCGCTTCGACCGCCGCCGTCATATTTTCGCGATTGTGAACGCCGGTCAGAGTCGCCCGATCGAGCGAGGGAAGCACGATTTGGGAAAAGGGAATTTTTTGGGCCTTGGCCTTTTGAACCCCGGCACGAACTCGCGGGTCGTTGTCATTATAAATCAAAAAATCTTTCGGCCCTTGTTCCTCAAAGAGACGAAACTTGGCCTGGGCATAGCCTTCCATCGACGGGTAACGATCGAGATGATCCTCCGTAATATTCAAGAGCAGGGCGATTTGGGGACGGAACTTCCGCACCGTTTCGAGCTGATAACTCGAAACCTCCGCAACCACCCAATCCCATGGCTTATCCGACATCACAGCCTCCAAAAGGGGGGTCCCGATATTCCCCGCCACCATTACTTTTTTCCCCGACTGTTTTAAAATTTCTCCGATCAGCGACACGGTCGTCGATTTTCCGTTGGTCCCGGTCACGGCGATCAGAGGCGATTTTAAAAATTCGGCCGCGAGACCGAATTCCCCCAAGATCGAGACACCGGACCGACGCGCTTCGACCAGATCCTCCCGATCGAGGGGGACTCCCGGAGAGACGACGATCAGATCGCGTCCTTGAAAAATCTCCTTTCGAGGGTTTCCCCAGTGCCCCTCGAGAGAAGAGACCAGGACCCGGACCTCGGGAGAAAACTCCTCGAACGCCTTTCGGTCGGTCACCGCCACGACAGCGCCGCACTCCAAGAGAAAACGGACCGCCGAAACCCCGGAGAGGCCGAGGCCGACCACCAATACTTTTTTGCCTTTGAGTTTCATTCATCATCTCAACTTCAGCGTCGACAATGCGACCAGCGCCAAAACAAAAGAAATGATCCAAAACCGGACAATGATCTTCGGCTCCTCCCATCCCTTCAATTCATAATGATGATGAATCGGTGCCATTCTAAAAATCCTCTTTCCGGTAAGCTTAAAGGAAGCGACCTGCGTCATCACCGAGATCGCTTCGACGACAAAAATCCCGCCGACGATAGCGAGGAGAAATTCATTTTTTGTCACCAGGCTCAAATATCCCAAGGTCGCTCCCAGAGGCAGAGACCCGACATCCCCCATAAAAATTTCGGCCGGATAGGTATTGAACCAAAGGAACCCGACCAAGGCCCCGACGATCGCGGCGCAAAAGATCGAAAGTTCTCCGCTCCCCGGAATATGCGGAATCTGAAGATAGCCCGCGATCTTGGAGTGCCCCGCGAGATAGGCGAGGAGCATAAAGGTGATGAAAGAAACAATCGCCGGTCCGGTGGCGAGCCCATCCAGTCCGTCGGTCAGATTGACGGCATTCGACGCCCCGACCATCACAAAGACGGCAAAGGGAAGATACCACCAGCCGAGGTCGGGGTGAATCATCTTGAAAAAGGGAAAGGCGAGACGAGTATCGTCAATGAAAAACCGAAGGAGGAGGAGACCGACAAGGGTCGCCACCAAAATTTGGAAGAGCAGTTTAGCGCACCCCGACAATCCTTTCGAAGAACCGTACCGAATCTTACGGGAGTCATCATAGAAACCGATGAGCCCATAGGAGATGAGAAGGGCCAGGACCAACCAGACCGACGCATTGGAGAAATCCATCCAGAGTAATGTGGAGAGGACCGTGCAAAAGAGGATCAAGATCCCTCCCATCGTCGGTGTCCCCTTTTTTCCCAGATGGGTTTTGGGCCCATCGTCCCGCACCGTCTGAGTGAGATGCCATTTTTGAAGGAATCGGATCTGAAAATTTCCCAAGAGAAAATAGAGCAAGAGGGCGGTCAAAAGAGCGCCGAAAGACCTGAAGGTGATGTATTTAAAGACATTAAAGACGATTCGTTCGTCGGCAAGAGGGTAAAGAAAGTAATAGAGCATCAGTGAAACTTCCTCCGATTTGTTTGAACCACCTCCACCACCCGTTCCATTTTCATCCCTCTCGATCCTTTAATCAGTACCAGATCCCCGGCACGCAGTTCGGACAAGAGCGGTGGAATCATTTCTTCCATGGACGAAAAAGCGGCCCCCTTTGATAAACCGCCTTTCCGGGCGCCTCGCATCATCTCCTGTGCATGGGGTCCCACCGCAAAGAGACATTGAACCGAGCGTGCGGCACTCTCCCCCACTTCTCGATGACCGCTGCCGGCGTGACGTCCCAATTCCAACATCTCCCCCAAGACCGCGACACGCCGACGACCTTTCCCCATCTCCTTGAGAGATTCCAAGGCCGCACAAGTCGAATCGGGATTCGCGTTGTAGCTGTCATTCACGAGATCGATGGAACCGATGGAAACCCTCTCCATCCTTTTTGAAGGGGCGGAAAATCGGGCCAAGGCCCTCCGGATCCGGTGAATGGGAATCCCAAAATGATCCGCGACGGCGATCGCCGCGAGGGCATTGGAAACATTATGCCGCCCGATGAGTGGAATTTGAAACGGATGACGCCTCCCTTTCAGGGAGACCGAGAACCGAATCCCCTTGAAACCGTCGATCTTCGTCGAAAGGAGCCGGACCGTCGCTCGGGGAGTTTGGCCGAAGGTGACGACCGGCGATCGCAGATATTTTTTGAGGATCGATGTCGAGGCATCATCGGCATTCAGGACCGCGAGCCCGTTTCGCGGGAGATGTGTGAGAAGTTCGGCCTTGGACCGAGCAATCGCACCGATTCCCCCGACCCCTTCCAAATGGGCGCGGGCGATGACCGTGATCACCCCCACCTGCGGTTCCGCAATTTCGCCCAAACGGTCGATCTCCTTGGGATGATTCATCCCCATCTCGAGCACCGCAGCCTCACTCTTTCGGTTCAAACGAAAAAGAGTGAGAGGAAGGCCGATCTGATTATTGAAATTGCCTTCTGTTTTCACGAGACGGAGGCTTGTTCCCAAAATCGCGGCGATCAGATCTTTGGTCGTCGTCTTTCCATTGGAACCGGTGACCGCCACGACCGGAATCGGGAATCTCTTTCTCCAATGATGGGCCAAATCCCCGAGCGCCTTGAGGGGATCGGACACTTGCACGATATTTTTACCAAAACGAACCGGCCGACTGACAACCGCTCCCGCCGCTCCCCTCCTAAAAACTTCTTTGAGATAATCGTGTCCATCAAACTTCGGGCCCTGAAGGGCGAAAAAAAGATCACCTCTCTTCACCGTTCGAGAATCGGTTGAAACGCCGGTCACCTTTCCCTTCTCCGATCCGTTCAAGAGCCTTCCCCCCGTCGCTTCCCTCACTTCGCGAATCGTCAGATTCATCGACCCGCGCCCGCCAGCAATTTTTTCAAAACTTCCTTGTCCGAAAAAGGAACCTTTTCTTTTCCGATGATCTGATAGTCCTCATGCCCCTTCCCCGCGATCAGTAAAAAATCTCCCGGGTGAGCAATCTCCAACGCCTTTCGCAAGGCCTCTTCACGTGAAACGATCCGAAGGATCTTTTCCTCCGGATAGCCGATCTCCCGAAGACCGGGGAGGATCTGATCGATAATCTCCTCCGGATTTTCGGTCCGTGGATTGTCCGAAGTGATGATGACCAGATCGCTCACAATTCCCGCTTCGCGCCCCATCATCGGACGTTTTGAACGATCCCGATCTCCGCCGCATCCGAATACGGTGATCAGTCTCTCCGACGCGAACTTTCGAAGATGGTGCCCCACTCGGGCGATGGCATCGGGCGTATGGGCATAGTCGATAAAAATGTGAAGACCACGATCATTCGGAATTTTTTCCAGACGCCCCGGGACGGACGCAACTTTTTCGATTCCCCGCGCAATGAGGTCGGAAGAGATCCCGAGAGAATGTGCCACGCCGGCCGCGACGAGAATATTTTCAAGATTAAATTGGCCGATCAATGAAGAACGAATCACTTGAGTGGACGAACCGAAAAGAAGTTCGGCCTCGATCCCGTCGGGAGAGAGCTTGAAGGAATTCCCGGAAACCTCGTAAGGCCCGGTGAGCCCGGTTCGAATCTTTTGAACCGCTTGAGCCTCTTGAATAATCGGCGCCTCCTCGAGAATCGTTCTTCCGCGTGGATCCTCAAAATTCACCACGGCAAATCGTTTGGCTTTTTTGCTGGCCGCCAAAAATTTGGAAAAGAGACGAAGCTTGGATTGAAAATAATCCTCGAGATCGTGATGAAAGTCGAGGTGATCTTGGGAAAGATTGGTAAAAGCGGCGACATCAAAATGAACCCCCCTCACCCGCCCGAGCTTCAAGGCATGGGACGAAACCTCCATCACCACGTCGGTGACCCCCTGTTGCAACATTTCGGAGAAGAGACGTTGGAGATCAACCGACTCGGGGGTTGTCGTCTCCGCAGGGAATGTTTTTCCGGCGAATCGACAGTTGACGGTCCCGATCACGGCCGGCCTTCGCCCCGCCTCTCGAAGGATCGATTCGAGAAGAAAGGTGACGGTTGTTTTGCCGTTGGTCCCGGTCACCCCGATGACCGTCAATTTCATCGAGGGGTCTTGATAAAACCGGGCCGAAAGATCGGCGAGGGTTTGCCGAGAGTCTTCGACAAGAAGATGAGGGACAGAAACGGAGCGGCTCAGGGGTTGAGAAGAAACAACCGCCGCCGCCCCCTGACGCACGGCATCGGGAATAAATCGATGCCCATCCGAGTCGTGACCTGGAATTGCCACGAACAAATCCCCCTTTTTCACCTTTCGCGAGTCCTGAGTGATGCCGATGATCTCGATGTCCAATCTCCCCTGGGTCTCCTGAATCGGAATTCCTTTTATCAGTTCTTTCAGTTGCATCTCGTCAATGTACATGTGCTATTCCGTTTTGAAATAGATCCGACAGTCTCCCTGTGCGACCAGACTCCCGGGCGGCGGTGTCTGATCGGAAGCGATTCCCGAGCCGATCACATCACAGGGAAGCCCTCGATTTTCGATCAACGCAAGAACCGTTCTCTTGGAAAGCCCCCGAAAATCGGGAATTTCTTTCGAATTCTCACCTAACAAACTTTTTTCTCCCTCAAAAAAACCCGCCTTCGTCACCAGGGGAGTCGGCGTGACAACGGGAGTCGGCATTTTCTGCGGCGGAATCCCCAGGTCGACCAAGGCGGACCAGGCGATTTTTTGAAAAACCGGCGCGGCAACGAGTCCTCCATAAATCTCCCCCTCCGGCTCATCAACCGTCACCAAAACGACAAGCCTCGGATCTTCCGCCGGAACGATTCCGATAAATGAACTGACGAATTTTGTATGCGAATATTTTCCTCCCACCACCTTTTGCGCCGTCCCCGTTTTGCCGGCCACCGAATAACCGGGCAGCGACGCCCTCACCGCGGTCCCTCCCTCGCGCGTCACCCCCTTCATGACCTCCAAAACAAGAGTGGCGGTTTCCTGACTTAAGACGCGTCTGACCACCTTGGGTTTCGTTTCAAGAACGGCTTGACCATGAGCATCCGTCACTTGAGAAACGAGATAAGGCCGGAGAAGGACTCCTCCGTTGGCAATCGCCGAAAAAGCGGTGGCCATCTGGATCGGAGTAACTTGGACCCCCTGACCGAAGGCGGCATTGGCAAAGTCGATCTCTTCCCAAGATTGATATTTCCGAATGACCCCCCCCACCTCACCCGGGTAATCGATGCCGGTTTTATTTCCAAAACCGAACGACTGGATCATTTGACCCAATCCTTGTTTCCCCAATCTCTGGCCCACCTTATAGATTCCGATATTGGAAGAGACCTTGATAATGTCGGCCACCGACAAGGCGCCATATTTTTCATGATCATGAATCAGATGTTTGCCGATCTTGTAACTTCCATTTTCGCAAAAGAATTTGTCTCGGGTGGTTACCACCCCTTTTTGCAGGGCGGCGGCGGCGGGGATGATTTTAAACGTCGAGCCCGGCTCAAAGGCATCCGTGACGGCGCGATTCCTCCATCGACCAAAGTCGTAATCCGAATAACTGTTGGGGTTGAAAGCGGGATACGAGGCCATCGCCAATATTTGTCCCGTCCGAGGATCCATAATAATCGTCGTGCAGGATTTGGCGCGGTGTCGTTCGCAGGCATCCTGAAGCTCTTTCTCGGCCGTGTATTGAATATTTTTACGGATCGTCAGGGTGAGATCATGGCCCTCTCGAAAGGAGTGCGAGAGCGTTTCTTCCGTCTCAAATTTCTGTCCCCGGGCGTCCCGAAAGGCAATCGAGTCGTCTCCGGCCCCACGAAGATATTGGTCATAGAAGAGTTCGATCCCCCCCAGTCCTTCGTTCTCACGACCGACCGCCCCGAGGACCTGACTCGCCGTCTCCCGGTTGGGATAGAATCGCTTGGAACCCTTCACCAGTTCAATCCCCGAAAGGCCCAGCGTGGAAATGCGGTCCTTTTCCGAGGGGGTCAATTCACGCTTGAGCCATAGAAAATTTTTCGATGAGTCGAGGTTGGAGAGGATTTTTTTCAGGTCCATCTTCAAAATGGGAGCGAGCTCCCCCAGAACCCGCTCCCGATCATGGATTTTGTTGGGCCGCATCGCCAAGGAATAGGTCGGCACACTGACGGCCAGTTCCTCCCCGCGGGCGTCGTAGATGTTGCCGCGAGGAGAGGTTTCGGCGATCTTGGTCTGATATTGACTCTGGGCCCTTTTGGTGAGTTTGGGATCATCGGCCAGATGAAGATAGAGACAGCGGTAAGCGAGAATCCCGAACCCGAAAAGAAAAAAAAGGAAAAGAAGGGCCATTTTTTTTCTTCTGACCCGCCGACCCGATTCTTTAAAAATAATATTTCGTTTTCTCATTTTTCATGGACAAAATAAACTTGATCCGTGGTCGGTTCCTTCAAGGAAAGTTTTGTGGCGATGACCTCCAACCGTTGCGGAGAGCGGAGCGTCGCCGTCTCCACCAGGAGAGAATGATTTTCCTCTTTCAGTTTTTCATGAAGCTCCTGCAGACGACCGAGGTTGTAGCCGGTCTCCATCACCTGGACGCGCGTCCAAACGTAGGCGAGGGCAAAAATAAAAAAAACGACCAGGTAAACGACCGCCCCACGCAAAAAATGCCTTTGCTTGAGGTTTCGATAAGCGACCAAACCGCGCCTCCGGATCCGTGTGCGAGGCCCGTAATAAGAAATCGTCGCCTGTCTCATTCTCCCATCCTTTCACCGACCCTCATCCTGACCGATCGAGATCTCGGATTTTTCTCAATCTCTTCGAGACCGGGACGGATCGCCTTTTTCGTGATTCGCTTCATGACCCCTTCCCTGCCCCATTGCACCATCGCCTGTTTGACCCGGCGGTCTTCCAGCGAATGATACGAAAGAACCACCAAACGACCTCCGGGACGGAGACATTGAGGCGCCTTGCCTAAAAATCGTTCGAGCCTTTCCAATTCCTGATTCACAAAAATCCGGAGTGCCTGAAAAATTTTGGTGGCGGGATGGATTCGTTGCGAACGCCGGGGGACCTCTCGAGCCACGAGAGACGCCAGTTCCAGGGTGGTTTCGATCGCGTCGTTTCGGCGCGCTTCCACGATCCGGCGGGCAATGCGGCGGGCGAACGGTTCTTCGCCGTATTCCCGAAAGATCCGCTCCAGCTCGTTTTCCGAACGATCGGCGATCCCCTCCGCCGCCGTGATTCCTTCCGTCGGATCAAATCTCATATCGAGCGCTCCCTCCTGACGAAAACTGAATCCGCGAGAAGGTTGATCCAGCTGGAGCGACGAAAGGCCCAAATCCAGGAGAAGACCATCCACTTTGTCGGTCCCCAAAAATTCCATCGCGCGTTCCAGATCGTCATAGGTTCCGTGAAGAAAAGAGACTCTTGTAAACTCCCTCAACTCACTCTTCGCTTTCTCGAGAGCTTCCGAATCACGGTCGATCCCGAGGAGTCGCCCTTCCCGCCCCAGCGCCTTCAAGATCGACTTGGTGTGACCGGCACCGCCAAGAGTCCCATCGATGTAGATCCCTTCCCGATCGGTCACCAAAGAACGAACCACCTCGTCCAACAGGACAGGCTGGTGAAAGATCATTGCATTTCGCAAGTTCCGGTCGCGATCCAATCAAAACTCAAGATCGCTTCGGCCACCGAATCATAGGTTTCAAAAAACCGATCCGCTCCTGTGACCTTCAAAATTTCACGCGTGTAAGGGGTTGGGTTCGCGAGCTTGATTCCCCAGGATCCTTGCGGTGAAAGGCGTTGGATCTGAAGAAGGTCCGCCAAAAACCGGTAATGAATATGACTCACCTCTCCCAGATCGAGGACGATCTTGGCCCAATTTGCCTGGCCCAGCCGCTGGATCGATTCGAGAAGAAGCTGCCCCTCGTAGCGATCCACCTCCCCTTCCGGACCGATCACAGAAATATCTCGAATTTGATGAAACATAAGATCCCCCTTGTCTACAGTCCCAAGTCCCCTAACTTTTCTCCCAGTGAGCCAAGATCTTTTTCCGCTTGTTCGAAAATCTTTTGCCAACGATCCTTTGCCCAGATTTCGATCCGTTTGGTCATGCCGACCAAGACAACCTCTTCCGTCAGCCCGGCGTACCGGCGAAGAGTTGTCGGGATAATGATCCGGCCATTGGGATCGAGCGGTGCTTCAGAAGCGGCGGAAATAAAAAAACGTTGAAGCGATTTCACGTCCGGTTTGAACTGCGGCAGTGCAGCCACTTTATCTTCAACGGCTTGCCATTCACGGATCGGATAGGCCCAGAGACAGTTGTCAAAATTGGTGAGGATGAGGCGCTCGTCGTAGTTGATCGTCAGGACTTCCCGAAACTTGGACGGGATTGAAAGGCGCCCCTTCGCATCAATGGTATGTTCGTAACGGCCCCGAAACATGGAGAAAATCCCCCAATAAATCCCTTAAATGGGAATTCGTGGGATTATATGGGACACACTCGGGAGTGTCAATTTTTTTGGTAGAATTTAATTAAAAAACTTCAAGTAATTGGAGGACCTTCGGAGTTGCCGCGATTCTATCGGTTAGAAACTAAAACTAATGATAATATTTATTTATAAATATTAAATAAATTATATATTTAAACTACTTACTACTCACATTCATCGCCAATATCATTGTGATTAGAATCTCTTTGATCCGGATTGGGAACGGTTGGGCAGTTGTCCTCGGCATCGATCACATCATCAAGGTCGATATCGTCATCCGGCCTCTCAACGCGTATCATTTTGGGTTCATCACCTCCCGTGCCATCTTCTGGAGAATTTTTCATCTCTCCAAAACAGGGGGTTGAAAGAAGAATTAAAACGGAGATCAACAAGTTCGAAAAAATCTGTTTCATGAGGCTACCCATCTTCAATAGTCGTGATCGGTTATCTCAAATACTGACTGTTGTCTAGATAAGAATAATTCCCCCCATCCCCCTCTTAAATTAAGAGGGGGAGCGAGGGGGAGTTATTCCACTGTTTCACGTGAAACAGCGGAATAAGTTTCACGTGAAACATTTTTGTTGATCCTAGCCTCGAAAAGGGCTACTGTCCGCCGTATCTCGCCGAAATATTGACATAAATGTCTGAAATAATTGGATTTTGCAATCAGAAGGGGGGGGTAGGGAAGACAACTTCCGCTATTAACCTCGCCGCCTCGATCGCCGCAACCGAGAGAAAGACCCTCCTGATCGACTTTGACCCCCAATGTAACGCAACAAGTGGTCTCGGATTTAATAAAAATGAAGTTAAATCAAATAGTTATGAGTTTTTACTGGGACAGTCCGAGGAACCGCCTCTTCAGACCTCCCTCCCTTTTTTAGACCTTCTCCCTGCCTCTCCGGACCTGGTCGGCGCTGAAGTCGAGTTGGTAGAGATGACCGATCGGGAGGGACAATTGCGTCGATCTTTGAAACCTCTCTCCGGTCTCTACGATTTTATTTTCATCGATTCGCCCCCTTCCTTGGGACTGCTGACGCTCAACGTCTTGGCCGCTTCTCATTATCTGATCGTTCCGGTTCAATGCGAATACTATGCGCTTGAAGGGTTGACCGATTTGGTGAAAACCATTGATTTAGTCAAAGGGGGAATCAACCCCGCTCTCGAAATCGCCGGGATCCTTTTAACCATGTACGACGGCAGAAATAATCTGTCCCATGACGTGGAAGGGGAGATTCGCAAACATTTTTCCGACAAGGTCTTTCAGGTCGTCATCCCCCGTAATATCCGCCTCTCCGAGGCCCCCAGCCACGGCAAGCCGATCCTCCTGTATGATGTAAAATCGCGCGGGGCGCAGAGTTACCTGGAATTAGCTCAAGAGTTTTTGGAAAAGATGGAAACAAAAATAGGAATAGAGAAAGTAGCTTAATCAATAAAGGAAGACCATGGAACCGGCCAAACGAGGATTGGGGAGAGGCATCGCATCACTGATACCGGTTCGGAAAGAGCCGGAGAAGGAGAGGGGAGGAGAGATTCTCAAGGCCCCCCTTTCTCAAATCGTTCCCAATCCACAACAACCGCGCAAATTTTTTGATGAAACAAAGATCGCGGAACTGGCCCAATCGATCCGAAAAAAGGGGATCCTGCAACCGCTGATTGTCTCGCCGCGCAACGGCCGGTATGAACTGATTGCCGGCGAACGCCGATTCCGTGCGGCTACTCTGGCGGGGCTTCAGGAAGTGCCGATCATCATCAGAGAAGGGGACGAGGCCGATAAACTCGAGGTCGCCCTTATTGAGAATCTCCAACGGGAAGACCTCGATCCGATCGAAGAGGCGCGAGGGTATGAAGATTTGGTCGACCGGTTCGGCCAAACCCAGGAAGAGGTGGCGGTCAAGGTAGGGAAGGACCGGACAACGGTCGCCAACAGTCTTCGCCTTTTAAAATTGCCGGTGAAGCTCCAAGAAGCCTTACGGGCCGGAGGATTGACCGTCGGCCACGCCCGAGCCCTCCTAGGGGTCGGTGGGATCGAAAGACAGTTGTATCTTCTGGATCGAATCAGTAAGGAGGGTTGGTCCGTTCGCGAACTGGAAAGACGGATCGGTTCCAAGCGGCCGGCACAGGCCACCAAGCAGGGGGGTCGGGGTGGCGGTGAGACCTCTCCGGCCATCGGTGCCCTTTTGGATCAACTGAGGCGCCGCTTGGGGACTCAGGTTCGTCTTGTCCCTTCCGGTCAAAAAGGAAAGATTATTATTGAATATTATAGCCAAGGTGATCTAGATCGAGTCATTAACACCTTAATACGTACGCAATAAAGAAGTCGGGGAGGTTCTAAAACTTTATGGAAAGGGAGGCTAAAATGTTTGGTGAAAAAGGTTTGAAAGAGGGACTGAACGGAAGTCCGATCAGCGGGCTTATCGAAAAAGGATGCGAGTTCGAAGGAAAACTCACCTTTGAAGGAACGGTCCGAATCAACGGAAAATTCACCGGAGAGATCTTCTCGGATGGGACCCTTGTGATTGGCGAAGGGGCAACGATCGACGGAAAGGTCGATGTGGGAAATGTGATTATCCACGGAGAGGTTTGCGGGACCATGAAGGCCCGCGAACGGATTGAGATGCACACACCGGCCGTCGTGGAAGGGGACATCACCGCGCAGACGCTTGTGATCGACGAAGGGGTTATTTTTGAAGGATCGTGCACGATGGGAAAGAAGTCGGCCACAGTCCACGCGATTGAGGGCGCCAAGACTTCGCTCTCTACGTAATCCTGAATTAACTCGATACCATTGTGATCGACTTACTTCCTAATGCTACAGTTGTAGTTCAATGGGTCATTTTTATGATGGCCCTCGTGACGCTTCATTTCGGAATCTTCCGTCCGATTCTCCATCTTTTGGAAGAGAGAAAAAATCGCACGGAGGGAGAAAAAGAGACGGCGGAGACGCTGGAGAAAAAGACGGTCGAGATCTCGGATCGTTGCGGGAAACGGCTGGAAGAGGCGCGGCTCGAAGGAAGCCGAAAGAAAGAAGAGATCCGTGGCGCCGGAGAAAAACAGGTCGAAGAGATTTTGAAACGTACGCGGGCGGAAATGGACAAAAGACTCTCCGAGACCCGCCAGACAATCGACAAAGAGGTCAAAGAGGCGTCGTTTCTCCTGCGTCAGCAGGCGAGGGACCTTTCGAAAGAAATCGCCTCAAAAATTCTGGGGAGGGAAGTCTAATGCACGATTTTTTTACCGCCGGGATGCATTGGCAGATTCTGAATTTTGCCGTCTTCATCGGCATTCTCTATTTCGTGCTGAAAAAGCCGGTCGGCGAATTTTGGACGGTCCGAGCCCGTAACATCGGCTCCCGGCTTGAAGAGAGCGCGAAGCTGGCCCGCGAGGCCCATAAGAAACATGAGGCGATCGGCCGCCGGGCGTCCGGCATCGAGCAAGAGGCGGGAGCGTTGATCCATTCCCTCGAAAAAGAAGGGATTGAAGAAAAAAAGAAAATGATCGAAGAGGCGGAAAAGACCGCTCAACGAATCGCGGGCGACCGTGAAAGGATCATCGCCCAGGAAATCCAAAAGGCCCGCCAGGGATTGAAATCCCAGGTGATCCAGCTCTCCACCGAGATGGCTGAAAAATTGATCCTCGAAAATCTCCGAGAAGACGACCAAACGCGACTGTCCGAACACACCCTCTCTCAAGTGGAAGGGAGTCGGGTATGAGTGTTTTGGGTGGATCCTTAGCGCGGCGCTATGCGCGGGCTATCATTGAAATCGCCAAGGAAGAGGGCTTGGTCGAAAAATTCGCGGAGGAGTTGGCGTCTGTCGACGGGATCTTTCACGAGTCGAAGGAGAATCTCCGCGCCCTCTCAAACGATTTTTTCGATCTGACCTCTCGACTCGCCGCCATGAAGGAGATCACCGAAAAGGTGCAGCTCCATCCGCTTCTGGCGAATTTTCTGCTGGTTCTGGTTCAGAAGGAAAGGATCGGATTTCCGGCCGACGTGGCGCGGGAGTATCAACGGATGAGCGACGATCTCCTCGGGATCGCCCGCGTAACGGTGACCGGCCCGAAGACTCCCGACACCGCCCTTCTGGAGCGCGTGGAAAAGATCCTGAAAGAAAAAATTCACAAAAAAATTATCGCCACCGGAGAAGCCTCGCCTGAGATCATCGGCGGGCTCCTTTTAAAGGTGGATCACAAAATTTATGACGGTTCACTTCGGAATGAATTGAGAAAACTAAAGACATCAATGTTGAATGACTAATTATAATTCCCTCCCCCTTGAGGGGGGAGGGTTAGGGAGAGGGTGGAAGGGGAAACTTGATGTACCCTTCACCCTCCCTCTAGCTCCCTCCCCTCAAGGGAGGGAGTATCCTCATAGGAGATAAACATGGAAATCAGGGTCGAAGAAATCAGTTCCATTCTGAAAAAACAGATTCGGGACTATGGGAAAACCGTCGAGGTCTCGGAGATCGGCACCGTTCTCGCCGTCGGAGACGGCATCGCCCGCGTCTACGGACTCGAAAAGGTGATGGCGGGGGAATTAGTCGAGTTCAAACACGGCATCAAAGGAATCGTCCTGAATCTCGAAGAAGACAACGTCGGCGTCGCCGTCATGGGGCACGACACCGAGATTCGGGAAGGGGACGAGGTTAAAAGGACCGGCCGGATCGCCGAGGTCCCGGTCGGAGAAGGGGTGATGGGGCGCGTCGTCAATGCTTTGGGAGAACCGATCGACGGACTCGGACCGATCGTCAGCCAACAGACTCAAAAGATCGACATCAAGGCCCCCGGTATCGTCAAGCGCCGCGGGGTGCATGAACCGCTTCAGACGGGACTCAAGGCGATTGATGCGATGATCCCGATCGGTCGCGGACAACGGGAGCTGATCATCGGCGACCGCCAGACCGGCAAGACGGCGATCGCGCTCGATACGATCATCAATCAGAGAGGGAAGGACGTTTACTGTTTCTATGTGGCGATCGGACAGAAGCAGTCGACCGTGGCGCAGGTCGTTGAAAAGCTCAAGAGCCAAGGGGCGATGGAGTACACGACGATCATCACCGCCAGCGCCTCCGACCCGGCGCCGTTGCAATTTCTCGCTCCTTATACAGGATGCGCGATGGCGGAATATTTCCGTGACACCAAGCGTCATGCCTTGATTGTTTATGATGATCTTTCCAAACATGCCGTCGCCTATCGGCAACTTTCGTTGCTTCTTCGAAGACCCCCGGGGCGCGAGGCCTATCCCGGCGACGTCTTTTATCTC
>OBEQ013059347.1_pt1 | contig 34861 bp, 29 predicted proteins | sample 1670901 | NCBI WGS metagenome assembly OBEQ01 (sample SAMEA104232315, study PRJEB22302) | groundwater metagenome | biome: forest; feature: aquifer; material: groundwater | place: USA | collected 2011-08-07 | depth 5.4 m | reverse complement strand
TCGCTGTGGACATTGATGCGGCCGATGTTGTCCCCATCCTAAAGGCAAGATAGTCTTGGTTCGTCATGCCGCCCTCCCCCACCAAAGCTCAGGATCGCGCAGAAGCCGAAATCAGCGTTGTTGGACAGCGGAATGGTCTCGACCTGGCCATCCAACGCCGCGTGGAGAAAACCTTAGGAAGCGTCATAACGACAATACAGTCTTCTGAACTCATTGCGGGTGTCGTCCTTGGTCCGCTTGAGATTTTTCCCGACGACCGTGGTTTTTTCGCGGAGCTCGCCCGCCTAGGCAGCCCCGGTCTGGCGGAAAAGTTCATTCCAAACGCCGAACGCCGCATCCAGATTTCTGCGACGCTGAGCTATCCCGGCGCCATCAAGGCCATACATTACCATTATGAGCAGACCGATCTCTGGGCGCCTATCGGGGGAATGCTGCAAGTCTTCCTTTACGACTTGCGCCGTGAATCTCCCACGTTCGCTCGAATCAATACACTATTTGTGGGTCATCTCCGACCGTGGGAAATCCTGATCCCGCCGGGAGTGGCACACGGCTATAAGGTGCTCGGCAACGTTCCTGCACAGCTTGTTTATGTGACGGACCGCTTTTACAATCCCGAGGACGAAGGCCGTTTGCAGTTCGATGATCCCGGAATCGCCTACGACTGGGAGACCCAGCACAAGTAGCCTATCGGAATGCGAGTTCTCGTCATAGGCGCAAGCGGATTGCTCGGTCGGGCCCTCGTAGAAGAGTGGGATTCCGACGAGTTCGACGAGTTGATTGCAGCTACCTCGAAGGACGTGGATATTTGCGACCTTGGCCGCGTCCGCAAGCTTATCTCTAAAAGTCGCCCGGACTGGACGGTCCTCACTGCGGCCTACACCGACGTGGACGGCTGCGAAAAGAATCCCGAGTTGGCGCATGAGATCAATTGCGTGGGTGCCTCGAATGTTGCACGTGAGGCCAGGGATTACGGGTCCCGCTTGGTTTTCATCAGTACGGATTACGTGTTCGATGGCAGCAAGTCCGCGCCATACGAAACGGAGGACCCGGTGGCGCCGCTCAGTGTGTATGGCCGCTCCAAGGCAGCCGGCGAGCGACAGGTTCGCGAGATCGTGCCTGACGCCTGCATTGTGAGAACGTCATGGCTATTTGGACCCCACGGCAAATGTTTCCCCGGCACAATTCTCAGGCTCTCCCAGGACGGAGGAGAGCTGAAGGTCGTTTCCGACCAACAAGGGAGCCCGACCTTTAGTCGAGACCTTGCCTCGGTCATCATTCGGCTTGTGCGCGGCGGGGCCTCGGGTACTTTTCACGCCACAAATGCCGGGAGTTGCTCTTGGTTCGAATTTGCCGCCGAGCTTCTCAAGTGTGCGGGGTTCCCGGACGTCCAGGTGGCGGCTATCTCGAGCGAGGAATTGAACCGACCAGCGCCGCGCCCGCGGTACTCGGTGCTTTCATGTGCAAGCTTATCTCGGTTCGGGTTGTCCCTGAGAACCTGGCAAGAAGCCGTGCGCGCCTATGTCAGAGAGTATGTTTTCCCGGCCCGGGCAGCTGCCGGGCGCGAAGCGGCAGCGGCGCAGCAATGAACCGGCATTTCACATTCGGCCGTGCGCGGGGGGGAGAATGAAAGGCGTTGTGCTTGCCGGAGGAACCGGATCGCGTCTCTATCCGCTGACTCGCGTAACGAACAAACATTTGCTGCCGGTGTATGAGAAGCCGATGATCTACTATCCGCTCCAGACTCTGGTGGATGCCGGAATCGACGACATTCTGATTGTCACCGGGGGGAACAGCGCGGGGGATTTTCTGCGGTTATTGCGGAACGGAAAAGATTTCGGTCTGCGGCAACTCAACTTCGCCTACCAAGAAGGCGAGGGTGGCATAGCGGACGCGCTGCGCTTGGCAGAAGCCTTTGTTGACGGCGAAAGGGTCTGCGTGATTCTTGGAGACAACATCATCGAGGGCACCGTCCGGGCAGCCAAAGAGAAGTTTGAGAAGCAGGAACAAGGGGGAATGATCCTCCTGAAAGAAGTGTCCGATCCGGGGCGTTTTGGCGTTCCAGTATTCAAGGATGGCCGAATTACTCGAATAGACGAAAAACCGAAGGTGCCCGGATCGCCTTATGCGGTGATCGGAATCTACTTCTACGACCAGACCCTTTTCAACCGAATCCGCACCCTCAAACCTTCCGGCAGGCATGAATACGAAATTACAGATGTCAATAACTCCTACTTGTCGGATGGACAGCTAAGCCACGAAATCATGGAGGGTTGGTGGACGGATGCTGGCACGTTCGAGTCGCTTTGGAGAGCCAGCAGCTTGGTGCGCGAGAAGGTTCAGGTCAGGGAAGAGAAAGCCTTCGTGGCTCAAGCCGAGCGATAACCATGAGAATCCTGGTCACGGGCGGCGCCGGATTCATCGGCTCAAACTTTGTTCGTCACATTCTGAGTCATCATGGGGATGACGAAGTGGTTGTCGTGGACAAGCTCACTTACGCCGGAAATCTGCGAAATCTAGACGGAATGGACGGGAATCCCCGTTTCCAGTTCGTTCGTCTGGATGTATGTGACGCTGGAGTCGCGGAAGTAGCCGCACGTTGCGATGCGGTCGTACATTTCGCGGCGGAAAGCCATGTGGACCGCAGCATTGAAGATGCATCGCCGTTCGTTCGCACGAATGTCGAGGGCACGTGGCGCATGGTGGAGATTTGCCGGAAGAACAAGGCAGGCAGATTCATTCACGTGAGCACCGATGAGGTCTATGGGAGCGTCGGGCCTGAAGTCGAATGCCGCGAGTCCTCTCCCCTGGCGCCAACCAGTCCCTACGCGGCGAGCAAAGCGGCCTCTGATCTCCTGGTCCTTTCTGCTGTCCGGACCCACGGTTTTCCCGCCATCATCACTCGCTGCACGAACAACTACGGGCCGTTCCAGTTCCCGGAGAAGTTCATTCCACTGATGATTTGCCAGGCGCTGGCTAACGAACCCCTGCCTGTGTACGGCGACGGACGCAACGTTCGCGACTGGATTCACGTGTCGGATCATTGCCGCGCGCTGGATTTCATCCTGCGGAAGGGCAAAGAAGGCGAAATATATAACATCGGCGGCGGGTGCGAGATGGAAAACGTCGCCGTGGCGCGGAGAATCCTCGAAATACTCGGAAGGCCCGAAAGCTTGTTGCGTTTTGTGACCGACCGGCCTGCGCACGATCGCCGGTACGCCCTCGATTGCGCCAAGCTACAGAACGAGCTGGACTGGGAACCGCAATGGGATTTCGGTCGCGCGCTTGCCGAGACCATTCACTGGTACCAGGAAAATTCCAGTTGGTTGGAAGAGACTCGAAGCGGGCAGTATAGAGATTATTTTGAACGGCACTACGTGCAACGCGACGCCATGCTGGCAGGCTTCAATCATCGCGCCAGTTCGGCTTAGCTATTCCTCCCCAGGCACACCATGCCACTTAATTATGTCCGTTAGAGCTGAGCAGGAGCCATTGAGCGCAAAGATGATGCGGAGTGTGCTCTCTGGGGGCCTGCGCTCGCTCCTCGTTGTGCCACTGCCGTTTCTCCTGACGCCATTGATCCTCAAGAAGATTGGAGTGGCGGGCTATGGGACCTGGGCCGTGTTCTTGGCAATCAACGGGATGACCTGTTTGACCGACCTCGGCCTTGCGGGGACGCTAAGCAAATTTGTTGCGGAGCATTACGCGCGCCGGGAATACGCCACTCTGAACCGGCTACTGAATACAGGTCTTGCTGTGTTCGGCGTGCTTTCATTTGTGCTTGTCGGTCTGCTTTGGGCAGGGAGTTCGCTGGTGGTGACGGTTCTCTTCCGAGGCAGCCCCCTGAACGGACCGGACATGGCGGTTCTGTTCCGGTATTTTCTCGTCGTCGTCGCAGCGAACATTTTGATCCTGCCCTTTTCGTCGGCGATCACAGGACTGCAGAGGCTCGATTTAACCAACATGATGAGCGCGTTCAACATCCTCTGCGCCGCGATCTTAGGCGCCATTCTCCTCGTGCGTGGGTGGAATCTGCGCGGCTTGCTCTACGGACAGATCTGCGCTGCCGTTTTGACCCTGCTTGGCTATCTGATCCTGGTCAGGAGGCTGCTTCCGCAGATCAACTTGAATCCCCTACGCATCGATGCTGCCGAAGCGAAGCGCATCTTCAGTTTCAGCCTCCGGCTTTACTTCACCCAAGCTGCGGTTACGGTGCACAACAATGTTGAAAAGCTCTTGCTGGCCTTCTTTGTGGGTGTACCGGCAGCGGGTTGGTACGACATTGCGAATGATGTGGCGCTTAAAATTCGCAGCGTAATCGCGGTCGTGCTCGGCCCAGTTATGCCTGCTGCCTCCGAACTTGGAGCGGTAAAAGATGATCGCCGACTCGTTGAATTGTACTACCGGGCTCACAAGTACCTCGCCTTCGTTGGCGTCCCTGTGGTTTGTTATGTTGGAGTCGCTTCCGCGCAATTCATTCAACTCTGGATAGGACCCAGTTTTAAGATGCTAGCCTTGCCCATGGCTGTACTCGTCTTTGTGAATTTCTTCAATTTGACTAGCGGACCCGGTTTTCTGATCTTCGCAGGCAATGGAAATCTTGGACCGGGCATGCGGTCGGCTCTAGCGGGTATTGTTCTGAATGCAGGGCTCAGCTTGATCCTGATTTATAAGTTCGGATTTCCTGGTGCCGTGCTGGGCACCTCGATTTCGTTAGTGCTTGCAACAGGTTATTTTCTGTACCTATTTCACAGGGAGACAGGAAATCCCATTAGAAGATTGTTGCGCGAGAGCTTCATCCGGCCCGTGCTGTGTTCGGTGGGGATCCTTGCTGTGTTGCGAATCATCCACTCACCAGAAGGGCTGTCCTGGTTTGGGCTTGCTGCGCAGGGCCTTGCATTCGGGTTTCTCTATGTAATTGTTCTCCTGTTCAGTCGCTTTTTCGACCGGTACGACTGGAGCAAGATCGAGATTCTATTACCCGCGATGCGACACGCAAGGAGGATCATCCCGGTTGCTTAATCGCGCTTCACGGTATTTCCCTGTCTTGAGGGAGATACATCAACTGATAGATCTGCAGAACGGGTGCCGAGTTCTGGAGGTCGGGGCGGGATTCATCGGCCTGGGGGAGTTCTGGGCGCGTCCCTTCGTGGGGTGCGATGTGAGTTTCACGGAACGGCCCCGTGCACCCATGCGCGCCGTAAGATGTTCGGGTTCTCAGCTGCCTTTTGCGGACCAGTCTTTTGATGTGGTTGTCGTTTCCGATGTAATGGAGCACGTTCCACCGGACCGGCGAGAGAGCGTTGTTTCCGAGGCCCTGCGCGTATCACGCGCAGTGGCCGTGATTGGTTATCCTTGCGGCCCCGCGGCGTTTGCTTTGGACCGGAAGCTTCGCGAGCAGTACTTGAGCCGGAAGATGACCCCTCCGACCTGGCTGGATGAGCACATGATGCATCCATTTCCCGACGGCGAGCTGTTTTCAGAACTACCTGGTGGTTGGAAAGTCAAAGTCATACCCAATGAAGGCCTGAACTTCCATTACCGGATGATGCGGATGGAAATGTACCGGCCATTGGACTATCTCTTTCGACTCGCGTTGCTGGTCATCCCAGGAGCGATCGAAATGTTTTTACGACGAATGGACAGGGAGCCGTCCTACCGCAGCATTTTCGTTCTCTGCCGGCAATGACGATGGACTCTTTGACAGTCGTAATTCCCACCTACAATCGGTCAGCAGTCCTGAAAAAAGCGCTGGATGCTTACAGGATGCAATCTGCGCCTCAGTTGATCGGAGAGTTGATCGTTGTTGATGATGGCTCGACGGACGGCACAGAGGCCATGGTGCTCGAAACGAGCAGGGAATCGTCCTTTCCCATCCGTTACCTTCGACAATCCAACAAGGGTCCGGCGGCGGCCAGGAATGTCGGAATCAGAGAAGCCATCAGCGAACTCATCCTTTTTACAGATGACGACATCATTCCAGGACCGACTCTTGTCGCTGAACATGTCGAGTGGCACAACAAGTCTCCAGAATCGTCGACCGCCGTCCTCGGATATGTGACCTGGGCTCCCGAGGTCAAACCCACCCCTTTCATGAACTGGTACGGTTCAGATGGTCCGCTCTTTGCATACGCTCGTTTTGAGGGCCGGACCGAGCTTGATTACAAATATTTCTACACTTGTAATCTCAGCTTGAACGCCGAATTCCTGCGGCGGAACGGCACTTTCGATGAAGACTTCAAAGTAGCGGCCTGGGAGGATATGGAGCTCGGTTATAGGCTTGCCAAGTCAGGAATGCGACTTCTCTATAACCCCAAGGCTTTGGCATATCACCAGCAATACGTTTCCTTTGAAGATGCGTGTCGCCGCTCGAAGAAGGCGTCGGCCGCTGCCGAAGTTTTTGGACAGAAGGAAGCGGGGACTTATTTTCATTCCCGTCAGCAAGCTTGCGCGCCATCTCCTGGGAAACAGCGCTTCAGAGCGCAAATCCTGAAATGGGCGGGATTGATTCTTGCGCCGCTCAAGAGCTTCATGGACTGGAAGGTGCCGCTTCCCTGGAGCGTGTATAGGATCATGTTCCGGGTTTTTCATTAACATGGACCACTCTACTTATCTGGCGAAGACTTTGGCGACGCTGATACTAAAAAGCGGGCTTTCGCCGAACGAAAATGGGCACGACCATCCGCGATGCGGATACCGCGTGCGTGGCCAGCGGCTCGGTCCCATGAACGGGCAGATTTGAGACGGGTTCGAGACAACCTTGGAGCGCCCGGTTTTCGGGAAAGGCAATGCAGCTCATCGAGTGGGCGTGGCTCAAGTTAGACCGCCAGGCGCGTGAAGAAATCGCCGCCATAGCCCAAAAATAGACAAGGCGACGACGGATGAACGGGCAACGAATCTCGGTGGCGATGTGCACGCACAACGGCGCCCGTTTCTTGCCAGAGCAGCTGGAAAGCATTGCGGCTCAGACCAGGCTTCCCGATGAGCTCGTCATCTGCGATGACCGGTCCACGGATGAAAGCGTTGAAATCATAGAGACGTTTCTGCATCACGTACCCTTCGCAGTCCGGCTGGAGATAAACGATGGCAATCGCGGCCCAACAAAGAATTTTGAGAAAGCCATAGGGCTTTGCCAGGGAGAAATCGTCGCACTCGCGGATCAGGACGATATATGGCTCCCTGCCAAACTGGAATTGATCGGGGAGACGCTCCACCAGCGGCCGAAGGTAGCGGCTGTTTTCTCCGATGCGGAGCTCATCGACGAGCATTCAAACCCCCTCAATGGCACGTTATGGGATTCTTTTGCTTTTACCAGCCGCGAGCAGAGACGTTTCAAGAGCGGGCACGCGCTCGATGTCCTGCTCAAACATTACACGGTTACTGGTGCCACGATGGCGTTCAGGCAGGAGTATCGCGATCTGGTGCTGCCAGCCCCCTGTAATCATTTTCACGACAGTTGGATTTCGTTTCTTCTCGCGTCCGTGGCCGAGATCGCCCTGATCGAAGGCCCCACGATCCGATATAGGCGGCATCCGGACCAACAATGCGGCCTCAGAGAGAAGAAGACATTTTCAGAGCAGGTAGTGTCACGTATGCGGGCTCATCCCAGCGGCGATCTTCCAGATATCAATCGGCTAGAAGAAGTTTGCGAGAGGCTCATCGAGCGCTCCGCCGTTTTTCCGTGCCACAAGAATGCCATTCCCCTGATCCGGGAAAAGATCCGCCATCGCCAGACTCGGGCTACTCCTCCAAAATCAAGGATATCAAGATTTCTGTTTGTTCTCAGGGAACTAATAACATTGCGCTATTGGCGCTACTCCAGCGGCTTGAAGAGCGCCGCAAAGGATTTGTTCGTGTGCTTCGTTCCTCAGAGGTAGCCAGGGAGTGGGCGCGGGCACGATGCGCCTGGCACAATGACATCATCTTCGTCGCCGACAAAAAGTAACACCATGAGCTCACTTTGTGCGCTGGAAGCAGTGCCCATGAATGACATAAGGTCGCCGCTGATCAGCATCATTACGCCCACGTTCAACCACGAGAAGTTTATCAGCGAATGTATCGAGAGCGTTCTCGCGCAAACATACAAGAACTGGGAACAGGTAATCATCGACGACGGTTCAACCGACCGCACCGGTGAGATCGTCCGGAGTTATTCAGATCCGCGCATCCATTATTTCTGGCAGGAGAACCAAGGAATCGAAGCGCTAGCCCATACGTATAACCGTGCCTTGTCCATGTCGAAAGGAGTGCTGGTTGCGATATTGGAGGGGGACGACCTTTGGCCGCCCGACAAACTCTCCATGCTTGTTCCTGCGTTCGCCGACCAGGGAATTGTACTTGCCTATGGGGCTGTTGCGGACGTTGGGACCGATGGCTCTTGGAGCGGCCGGCTCAGCCGCTCAGTCCGGCAGAGGATGCGGTTGCCGAAGGAGGTCCTTTGTAACAATCCAACCGGAACCGCGACCCGCTATATTTTGCGGGCGGAAGGGTCCGACCTCGTGTGGGCTTCCACGGTTGTGATTCGGCGGTGTGCACTGGACTCGATAGGGGGATTTCAATATTCGCCGGACCTTTTTGTGACCGATCTTTCCACCGTTCTGACTCTCAGCTTAACGGGAAGATTCCATTATGTTCCACAAGTAATGGGCTACCAGAGGCGTCATCCTGGTTCCGCAACGCACCAGAATCTAGATAAGCTCATAGCGCAAGCACATCGCTATGTGGAGCGGTTCCTCAACGAGCATAGCTTTCCTCTGAGCCCCGAGGAGCGCAAAGATATCCAGAAGAGCTGGAATTGCTGCCGGCCATCCTACGAGTTTACAAAAGGGCGCGTGCAACTGTTGAACAGGAACTGGAAGAGTGCGCGCGTTTATTTTGTGCGCGCGATGGATCCCTCGGACTTACACGTTTTCGCGGCGGCGCTCGTGGGCTGGTGTCTCTCCTGGCTGCATCGCGATTTGGAAGGACCCCTTGCCCTAGTCGGTGCGGCAAGACTGGAAGCTGCTAGGCCTCGTGGCGTAGGAGCAGCTCTACCGAATCAGCCGGGGCAGTAGCATGAGCTCCAACCTTAGGAACGCTGGCTCGTTTTTACTGGAATGACATCATGGAAGCAAGCTCAGCGGGTTCTGTAACCAGAGCCGTCCCCGGAGGCTCCGCCAACGCATTGGCTGGCGCTCAAAGGCCTCTCTTTGGGCACCCTGTTTCGTGGTTGAGCCGCATTCTTGTGGCCGGCGGTATTCTCCTGCTTGCGGCCACAATTTGGGTCACAGCTCCAGTGGACGGCACAAGAGCTTTGCTTGCGTCGCTTCTCCTTGCTGGAGTTCTCGCGTTGCTCAGATTCCCGGAGATTTCCTTTGCCCTCTTTTTGAATGCGGGCATGTTTAAAGCAGGTGAGGCGCTTGAAAACGTGCAAGAGTCCATGGACGTGACGATCTTTTTCTTGATTGTCTCTATTCTTGGAATCTTGTGGAACATTTTCACGAGAAGATTGGCTCTGCGACTTCCGCCTCGAGAACTCCTCATACCCTTCGGATGTATAGTGGCTTTGGCAATGACGAGCCTTGTCTACACCTTGGCTTCGGTTTATGGAACACAGAAATTTGGGCGGCTGGCAATCCTGACTTTCGCCGCGTTTTTATGCCCGGCACTCCTATTCCAAGAACAGCAGCGGATTACTCGGTTCTTGTGGAGCTATCTAATTGTCCCCATAACGATGGTTGCTGCCGTCGGATTCAGCGAAGAATTTCAAGGCGGACAATTCGGCCAGCAAGACGCGTTTGGTTCTGGGTATCTTGGGTTCGGTAACGTTGCAGCACAGGGGACGCTCATTCTTTTGACTTACTTCCTTTTTCGAGCGAAGTCGGTTTGGGGGAAAATTCCAATTCTGCTGTTAGCACTCTTAAACGGCATTGGCATCTTTGCCTCCGGGGCGAGAGGTTCGGCAGTAGGGTTTTCGCTTGCGCTGGGATTTGTCCTTTTCTGGACGGTCAGAGACATGTTCAGTGGAGCCCACGCCACGCAGAGCTCCAAAAGACAAGTTAGAAAGGCCGTCCTCCTTTTGGGTACTTTTGTCGTCATAGTTGGGCTAGCTCTCTGGACGGTAGGAGAGTACTTTTCAACGTTCCTCATACGAACCGAAGAGCTCGTCCAAGCCCTGAGCGCCACCGAGAGCGAACGTATCGACTTGTATCAGAAGTCGCTTCAGTTCCTGCTGACCTTTCCACGCGCTCTCGTCGGAATGGGCTTTGGCGGCTGGTCATTGTATTACTATGGTTTCGACGCGCCGCGGGGCGGGTTCCCGCACAACGTTTTCCTCGAGGTCGGTGTGGAACTCGGCTGGTTCGGGCTAGTTTTCTTGATTTGGATGCTGTTCAGAGCATTCCGAACGGGATGGCGTCTTTTGGAGAACTCATCACCGAGACACTATCCAGCGGTGCTGTGCTTTATGACTTTGTTGATCTACATGTTTGGGTTCTCCTCATTTCATGGCGATATAGATGATTGTCGTCAGCTATTTACTTGGATGAGCGCAATCTACGCGTGTGGCCAAAGCCAATTCTGGAGCTAGCGAGCAGACACGATGGCTCGGCGAGCTACTGAGCCTTGAAACCCCTCACCAAAGAAGAGTGCGTACGCCGGATGTGCAGTCTGCGGGTTTCGATTGCTGCCCCGAATCTAAACCGGTGCGAAGACGCCCTGCTGAGAGTTCATGGACGTACTCTGGATAGACCCTGTAAACACGGATGCCCCGTTTCTTAACGCCTTGTCCCAGGCCATAGCAAACTTGGGGCACACTATGGTGGTGCGCTCAAACAGAAGACGGGGCTACGATCCTCCGCGCAACGTTTGCTGGTCTCCGTTCAGTGCCTCGCAAGTCTTGCCAGGGTCGCTAAACGGAGATCATGTCGCGCGGCTAAGGATGGCTGTGGCGTACCCCTGGGACTGGCTTCGCGCGGCCAGGTTTGCAAAGACGCGCCACGCCAAAGTGGTATTGGTTTCCACAAATCTGGCCCTTCCGGAAGTCGATTCATGGGGACTGTGGCTCTTGAAGCGTCGGGGCATAATGCCGGTGGTCATTGTCCACAAGCCTTACCGCGATTTCTTTGGAGACACTGAACGCTCGCGTGCCGGGCGCTGCAAGGGCTTTTACAAACAAGCTGCCCAAATCCTGGTGATGACCCGCTATACGCAAGATCTGCTCCAGTCACTTTACGATCTACCGCAAACTTGCTTCAGGCAGTTTCCCCATCCTCATTTTTGCGATCTGCTTTCGGAGGTGCGATCCTCCCCGTCGCTGCAAGCAGAATTGGAAAATTGGGCTGGGGGAGTACCTGTTATTTCATTCATTTCGAGTCATAGCAGCGAGCACGGCCTGGAAGTCTTCTTGGCCGCTGTGCCTGAGCTTCAGTCCCTGCTGGGCGACTTCAGGGTCCTTGTTGTTTCCCCGATCTTTGATGGCCCCATGAAGGAATATCTTGAGCGAATCGTGAAGGACCTTTGCGTCAAGGACAGGTTTCGCCTGCGGTGGACACCTTACACGTATGAGGAGTTGCTTGCGTATCTTTCCGTGACGAGCGTGATCGTTGTGCCTTATCATCACGCGACCCAAAGTGGTGTAGTTGCCATGGCGGGAGGCTTTGGGATTCCGGTGGTTGCGACTGAAGTTGGGGGCCTGCCGGAACTGCTGCTTCGCGGTAAGACGGGAGAGCTTGTTCCGCCGTGCGACCCGCAACGTCTCGCTGACGCCATTGCTCGTGTGGCAGCCAAGGATGCGCTTCCCCTTTACAAGCACAATGCTTATGAATTCGCCCAGTCTCATTTGGCGCCGGCAAAAGCGGCCAAGGCTGTGTGTGAATGTCTTTCGGAAGTGGTGAGCACTTGAGCCGCCTAGAAGCTGGTGCATAACCTGGCCAAGTCATTGATCTCAAAGGGCAGAAACTCAGTTATGGAACAGCACATCGGAGCGTTAATCTCAAGCCTGTTATTCAAATCTTAGCGCGTAACTCCCGGCAAATCCGAACTGAAATGACACAAGCTTCTTTGCGTGGTGCGCCTCCGCAGGTCTTGGTGGTCACTGTCAATCATAACGCTCCGGAAGCTACTCTCGCCTTTCTGGATAGCCTGCAGCGCGCCGCCGGTCCATCCGAGATCCGTGTAATTGTCGTGGATAGCGCTTCAACGCCAGACTGTCTGGCGGCCATGCGGGCAAAGATTGCGCAAATACCCCACTGCGAGCTCTTAGAGAGTGCCGAGAATCGAGGCTATTTCGGAGGAGCAAGGTTCGGCCTGGACCACTTTCTCAGGCGTGGGGGAGCTCTCCCGGCGTGGGTGATCGTTTGCAACAACGACGTTGTGATCCAAAATGCGAAATTTGTTGAAAAGCTTCTGGAAATAGACCCGTCCGAGGTGGGAGTCGTCGCGCCGCGGATCCGCTCATCGGATCTTACAAATGATCAAAACCCTTTTATGAGGAAACCGCCCGGACGGTTCCGCCAAGTGACCTGGCTTCTTGTCCATTCCAATTATGCGTCGGCAGTTCTTTGGGACTGGCTCTCGCGCCTGAGGCTCTTGTTGCGATCGAAGCTGCAAAAGGACAAGTGGGTCAAAAACGCAACTTCGAATGCCGGAAAAGAACCGATATACGCTCCTCACGGTTCATTTCTAATATTCAGCCGGCGATACTTCGCGAGCGGAGGCTATTTGGACCCGAGCCTGTTTCTCTACGGTGAGGAAGTCTCCGTTGCAGAAATTTGCCGCCACCTGCGTCTGCCTGTGATGTACGACCCGAGATTGGTTGTTCTGCACAACGACCACTCCACTCTTGGGCCGCGGATCACTCGTTTCTCCTTCGAATGCCAGAGACATGCGACTCACCATATGTGGAACACCTATTGGTCGGACAAGCGGGATGCGTGGGTCTGGAGAAACATTTCTGCGGGGTCCCCGGCCGGCAGCTCGCCGGAGAAGGATTGCTAGGCGTACTGAAGCCTGTTCCGCATGAGTCTTGAGGGAGTGAACACGGTAAAGATTAAATCGGAAGAGCAAACCGCGGCGCCTTCTCTTCGGGATGGCGGGCCCTGCCTGGATTCGGAGCTGCCGTTTGTTTCCGTGCTTGTGCCTTGCCGCAACGAAGAGAAGCACATCGCGCGGTGTTTGGACTCCATTCTGGCCAATGATTACCCCAAAGAGCGGCTCGAAATCCTTGTCCTCGATGGAATGAGCGAGGACAAGACCCGAGACATGGTTGACGATTACTCGAAGCGCTTTCCAATCATTAGGATCGTTGAAAACCGAAAGAGGACGTTCCCTGCGGCGATGAATACAGGCATCTCCCAGTCGCGCGGAGACGTTCTCATCACGATGGGCGCGCATTCTCTTTGTGACGTGCGTTACATTTCGAGCTGCGTGCGCTACCAGCGCGAGTATGGGGCGGAAAATGTCGGTGGCGTTTGTCGCATCCTTCCTGGTGCTGATTCATCTCTCGCCTGGTCTATCGTCTTTGCCTTGGGAAGCCCGTTCGGTTCTGGCAATGCCCGAGTCAAGATAGGCGCCAAGAGGCCGACTTGGAGCGATGCGGTGGCCTTCGGCTGTTACCGGAGAGAGTTTCTTAAGCTGATAGGCCCCTTTGACGAGCGTTTACTCGGAAGCTCGGACATGGACATGAATGGCCGCATCCGAGCGGCGGGCGGGCGGATTCTTCTCGCACCGGAGATCGTCGTCAATTACTTCGCAGACGCCACCTTGGGTGCATTTTGGAAGCACAACTTCGCCGACGGTGTCTGGGCCACCTATGTGCTCAAATTCGGCAGCAAAGGGTGGGCCTGGAGACACTGGGCTCCCATGGCGTTTGTTGCCAGCCTCATCGCCTGCCTTGGCCTTTCCTCCCTCTGGCGCGGTTTCTTCTGGATGTTTTTGGCCATTATGGCCACTTACGCCGTGTCCAGCGTCGGCACTTCAGTGCGCCTAGCGGTGCGCGGACGAAGCGCCATATTCGCCTTCCTACTCCCTTGCGTTTTCGCTGTGCGGCATTTCGCTTTCGGCGCGGGGAGTCTCTACGGCGCCTTTCTTGCCGCGCTGCCGGGCGTCTATTGGAAGGGGCGCCGCAGCGCGAAGGGTTAACGAGGAAGATGTCCGAGCAACTCCTCAACTCGTTGTGTTCCATTTTGAGTGTAAGAGAGGCTGCAAGGAGTACAAATGGTTCGCTCCTGTTTCCTATGGTTGCTTTCAGAAGTTTATTTTCCCTCAGCTTGGTTTTCACAATGAACAGGTTGCCTGAAGTTAGGGATACATCTCCCTTCCGGGAGGCTGCACAGACAAATAGATAACCTTGGCGTAAGAGCGGTATGGCATCAAGTGTCTTGCGCTCGGAGTCGGAGCCATCGCATGAGTAAACTCGGTTTGCTGTCCAACGAATTGGGTCCGCTTGAGTGTGAAAGCAGTTCGAACGCACCTCCGTTTGTATCTGTCGTGGTGCCGTGCCGGAATGAGGAAAGATACATTGCGCAATGCCTCGATTCCATCCTGGCGAATGACTACCCGAAGGACCGCATGGAGATCCTCGTTCTCGATGGCATGAGCGAGGACAAGACCGGGCGTATCCTTGAAGGCTACGCGCAACGTTTTCCCTTCATCCGGGTTGTCGAGAACCGCAAGAAGACCATCCCGGCAGCGATGAATACCGGTATCCGCCACGCGCGTGGCGACGTGATCATAAAGATGGACGCGCACTCCGTGTACGACCCGCGCCATATCTCCGCATGCGTCCGTTATCAGCGGGAATACGGTGCAGAGAACGTGGGCGGTGTCTGGTGTATTCTTCCGGGCGCCGATTCATCTCTCGCCCGGTCTATCGTCTTTGCCCTGGGAAGCCGGTTCGGTTCTGGCAATGCCCGAATCAAGATAGGCGTCAAGAGGCCGACCTGGAGCGATGCGGTGGCCTTCGGCTGTTACCGGAGAGAGTTTCTTAAGCTGATAGGCCCCTTTGACGAGCGTATAAACGGAAGCGAGGACATGGACATGAATGCGCGTATCCGCGCTGGGGGCGGACGCATCCTGATCGTGCCGGAGATCGTCGTCAATTACTTCGCAGACGCCACCTTGGGCGCATTTTGGAAGCACAACTTCGCCGACGGTGTCTGGGCCACCTATGTGCTCAAATTCGGCAGCAAGGGGTGGGCCTGGAGACACTGGGTCCCCATGGCGTTTGTTGCCAGCTTCATCGCTTGCCTGGGCCTTTCCTTCCTCTGGCGCGGTTTCTTCTGGATGTTTTTGACCATCCTGGCGACTTACGCCGTGTCCAGCGTCGGCACTTCGGTGCGTCTAGCCGTGCGCGGGCGGAGCGCCCTATTCGCCCTCCTACTCCCTTGCGTTTTCGCTGTGCGGCATTTCGCTTTCGGCGCGGGGAGTCTCTACGGCGCCTTTCTTGCCGCGCTGCCGGGCGTCTATTGGAAGGGGCGCCGTGGGGCAAGGTGTTGAAAGTGAGAATCGTCAAGAGAGTTTTTGACTTCTGTTTTTACTGATCGCTCTGGCAGTTAAGTTCGATGCGCCTGGGCCGGTATTTTACCGAGGAGCGCCCGCAGACCAAGAATGAAGCCCTGCGAAACGGATTGGTCGGAGGACACCATGAAGAGCCCCACGGCGAAGAGGGGCCAAGCTGCAAGCTCTCCGCCGTCTCGCGCCCGATTTCCATTCGTGGATTTGAAGGCGCAGTTTGCCGCCATTCGTGCGGAAGTGCTCGCGGCCGTCGTCAGCGTTCTGGAGAGCCAGCACTTTATTCTGGGCCCCGAGGTGGAAGCGCTGGAGGAAGAGGTGGCGCGCGGGGTCGGCTGCCGCTACGCGATTGGATGCGCTTCAGGGTCGGACGCGCTGCTTCTGGCTCTCATGGCTCTGGAAATCGGGCCGGGCGACGAAGTGATCACGACGCCGTTCACATTCATGGCCACCGCGGGCTGCATTGCGCGGCTCGGCGCGCGCCCTGTGTTTGTGGATATAGACCCGTAGACCTACAACCTCGACCCTGGGCTGTTGGAAAAGTCCATCACCCCGCGAACCAGGGCAATCATACCGGTGCACCTTTTCGGGCTTCCGGCGGATGTGGACCCGATCCTGGAGGTTGTCAAGAGCCGCAAGGTGGCGGTCATTGAGGACGCCGCCCAGGCGATCGGCGCGCGCTACAAGAACAAGGCGGCGGGCGTTTTGGGGACCTGTGGCTGTTTCAGTTTCTTCCCGTCGAAAAATCTCGGTGGCGCTGGGGACGGCGGAATGATCACTACCAATGACGCCGTCCTGGCCGATCTTCTGAAAACGTTGCGGGCTCACGGTAGCCGCGAGAAATATCAATACGAACTCCTGGGAATCAACAGCCGCTTGGATGCGTTGCAGGCAGCGGTCCTTCGCGTGAAATTGCGACACCTGGAAGAATGGACTGCCGCCCGCCGCCGCAATGCAGATCGGTATCGAACTCTGTTTGGCGAATACGGCTTGACCCGTTGGGTGGAGTTGCCTTGCGCGCCCGCGGATTGCAAGCACGTGTACAACCAGTTTGTGATCCGGGCGGAACATAGGGATGACCTGCGGGAGCATCTTCGGCACGCAGGCATTCCAACTGAGGTTTACTACCCTCTGCCCTTGCACCTTCAGCGGGCGCTCGCCTACCTTGGCCATCAAGAAGGCGATTTCCCACAAGCGGAATCCGCGAGCCGGCAGGTTCTCGCGCTCCCGGTTTTCCCCGAGCTGGCGGAAGACCAGCAGGGCGCAGTCGTGGCAGCGATGGCGGACTTCTACCAGGCTGGAGCGAACCGCACCACAACAAGCGGAGGCAAAGGTGGTCGTTGAAAAGCCCAGAGTTGCGGTTGTCGGCGCGGGTTACTGGGGCAAGAACCTTGTCCGCAACTTCCACTCCCTGGGGGCGCTCGCATCTGTTTGCGACACCCGAGAAGAGCCGCTCCGAGAGGCGCACGCGAGGTACGATGTCAATACGACCCACGACTTCGAGTCCATTCTCAGGGACGAGGAGATTCAGGCCGTCGTGATCGCAGCTCCGGCTGCCCAACACTACGAACTCGCACGAAAGTCACTCCTGCATGGCAAAGACGTCTTTGTCGAAAAGCCGCTCTCGCTCCGTACCAGCGAAGGGCGCGACTTGGTTGAGCTTGCCGCGCAGCACGACCGCATCCTCATGGTTGGCCACATCCTCGAATACCACCCTGCGATCCTCGAGCTGAAGAGATTGGTTTGCGGGGGCGATCTGGGCAAAGTACAGTACATCTATTCATCACGGCTCAGCCTGGGGAAGCTGCGCACCGAAGAAAACATCTTATGGAGCTTCGCGCCGCACGACGTCTCGGCGATTCTGTATCTCCTCGATGAAGTTCCGAATCGAGTTTCGACGCATGGCGGGGCTTATCTGAATGCCGCTGTCTTTGACACCACTCTGAGCACCCTGGACTTCTCGACGGGGGCAAAAGCCCACATCTTTGTCAGCTGGCTCCATCCCTTCAAGGAGCAAAAACTCGCCCTTGTGGCGGATCGCAAAATGGCTGTATTCGACGACACCGAACCCGAGCGCAAACTGGTTCTCTATTCGCACCGGGTCGATTGGCTCGATCGGTTGCCGGTGGCCCGCCAGGACGGAGGACAGGTTGTCCCCATTCTGAAAGAAGAACCGCTGCGCCTGGAATGCAAGCACTTTCTCGAGTGCGTCCGAAACCGGCAGCGCCCGAGAACAGATGGGGAAAGTGCGCTGCGCGTGTTGCAGGTCTTGGAAGCTTGTGAACAATCGCTGCGCGAACAGGGACGACCCATCGAGATCGCAAGAAAATCTCCCGGTTACTATGTCCACCCCACTGCCGTCGTCGACGAGCCCTGCGAAATCGGCAAGGACACCAAGATCTGGCACTTTTCTCACATCATGGCGGGTTCTGCGCTGGGGAAAAAGTGCAATCTTGGACAAAACGTATTGATTGGCACGGGCGTCAGAATCGGCAACAACGTGAAAATCCAGAACAATGTTTCGGTCTACACCGGCGTCGAGCTGGAGGACGACGTATTCTGCGGCCCTTCGATGGTGTTCACCAACGTTCTCAATCCAAGGAGCCACATCGTCCGTAAGAGTGAATACAAAAGAACGTTAGTGAAGCAGGGCGCTTCTATCGGGGCAAATGCAACCGTGCTGTGCGGCGTGACCATTGGACGGTTTGCCTTTGTCGGCGCAGGAGCTGTGGTGACCAGGGATGTGCCGGACTATGCGCTTGTGGTTGGCGTCCCTGCTGGACGGGTGGGTTGGATTTGCAACTGCGGGATTCGTCTTCCCGGCGAAGGGCCCGAGGTCGTCTGTTTTGCTTGCGGGCGCCGGTATGCCGTCGAAGGGGCAGCCTGCCGCGAGTTGGAAGCCGAAGGCCATGCTGTGACGCGAAATTCGGCTGCCACCGCCGGATAGAATTTCACGCTCCCCTGGATGATCCGGGAGCTGCGCGATAACAAATGACAAAACGGTTGTTTGACTTCATTGGGTCATTGCTCGGGCTCATCGTGCTCTCCCCGTTGAGTTTGCTCTTGGCGCTTCTGATCAAGCTGGACTCGCCAGGCCCGGTATTTTATCGAGGGGTACGGATCGGCCGCTTTGGTAAACCTTTCCGTATTTTCAAGTTTCGGACCATGGTGATGAATGCAGACAAGATTGGGGGACCGGCAACTCCCGACGGTGATCAGCGCGTGACTCGAATGGGGGCTTTCCTCAGAAACTATAAGCTCGATGAGCTGCCGCAATTGTTGAACGTCTTAAAGGGAGAGATGAGCCTCGTAGGCCCCAGGCCCGAACATGATTTCTACTTCCAATACTACTCAAAAGAGGAGAAGGATGCTGTTCTTTCCGTCCGGCCGGGCATGACCGACTACGGCTCTTTGCATTTTCATGACGAAGGCAAATTAATCGTCGGCGCCGATCCAAGTGCCGTATATATCCAGAACATCAAGCCCGAAAAGGTTCGGCTGCAATTGAAATACATTCGTAACCAGTCTTTGATGAGAGATGTGCAAATCATCTTCGGAACGATCGCCATAATCCTCAGGACGCGTTTACATAGGAAGGAGTCGCATGGCGTATAGGGTTCCCTTTATAGACTTTCCAAAGCACTACCTTCGATTCCGTGAACCCATTCTGAGCACAATCGAGGAAGTGCTGATGCGTGGAAACCTCGTTCTTCGCGCCGAGCTGAGCGATTTTGAAGCCAGGTTCGCATCTTTGATCGGCTCCCGGTACGCGGTGGGGGTTGGCAGCGGCAGCGACGCCCTTCATTTAGCGCTTCGGGCCGTCGGAGTATCTAAAGAGGACGAAGTGATCACCGTCTCACATACCTGCGTCGCTACGGTCGCTGCGATTGTAAACGCGGGCGCAACACCTGTCCTGGTGGATGTCGGAGAAGATTACAACATCGAACCCGACCGGCTGGAGGAGGCCATTACTCCCCGCACAAGGGCGATCTTGCCCGTACATTTGAATGGTCGGGCATGCGACACGGACCGCATCCTCTCCGTTGCGCAGGCTCATAATCTCATCGTCGTGGAAGATGCTGCGCAGGGATTGGGGGCCCGTTTCAAGGGAAGACCCGTAGGTTCTTTCGGGCTGGCAGGTTGCTTCAGCCTTTACCCCTTCAAGATGCTGGGCGCACTGGGAGACGGAGGCATCATCGTCACTGACGACGCAGAGATCGCCAAGCGTCTTCGTCAGTTGAGGGACATGGGCCAAGATCGAGATACGGGTGAGCTGCTTTGCTTTGGATTCAGTTCTCGTCTTGACAACCTCCAGGCTGCGTTGGTCAGCCTTAAGCTGGAGTACTTGGACCGTTGGATCGAGAGACGCCGGGAGATCGCGCGCATGTATGAAGCCGGGTTGCGCGGGCTCCCGGGATTACGCCTTCCCCATTTCCGCGATGACCGGTACTTTGACGTTTTCTTGAATTATTGTGTAAGGAGCTCGCAAAGGGACGAGCTAGTGGCTCATTTGAAGAGCGTTGGCGTCGAGCCATTAGTGCCGATATCCCTGGTGAAGCCCATTCATCGCCACCCGGCGCTGGGGCTGGAGCACTTCAACCTGCCCCTGACAGAGCAAATTGCACGCGAGTTCTTCTATCTTCCGACCTCACCGGAACTAGAGGATGCGCAGGTCAACTACGTCATAGAAGCGATACAAGCCTTTATCGGCAGACGAAATCTGCAAACAGCCGCTGCGCGGCACGCCTAATCAGAGATGTCCAAGGGAGCCGCGCTATCCTTTGAGCGACTTCCTTAAAGGCTGCGAGATGCAGACGAAACGTGAAGTATACAATTCTCGAGCTTGCACGGACCCAAAGCTCCTCGCTAAGAGCATCCGAGAAGCGACTTTGTGCATGGTCCACCGTGCACGGAGTTCGCACATCGGCTCTTGCCTCTCCATTGCCGATATTCTCGCGGTCCTCTATGGCCGAATCCTCCGCGTCCGTCCGGACGATCCGCATTGGCGCGACCGCGACCGTTTCGTGCTCAGCAAGGGTCACGCCGCCGCTGCTGTGTACGCCGTCTTGGCCGAGCGCGGATTTTTTCCGAAAAGTTGGCTGGAGAACTTTTATGCGGACGACTCTCGGCTTGCCGGCCATATTACCCACCACGGTGTTCCTGGAGTTGAAGTGTCTACGGGTTCGCTCGGACATGGCCTTCCTCTGGGCTGCGGTATGGCGCTCGCTGCAAAGCGAGATTCCCGCCCGGTTCGCATATTCGTCCTCCTGAGCGACGGCGAATGCGACGAAGGTTCGACTTGGGAGGCGGCGCTGTTCGCCCCGCACCACGGGTTAGACAACCTGATCGCCATCATTGACTACAACAAGATCCAAAGCCTCGGCAGGGTCGAGGAAGTCCTGAACTTAGAGCCCTTGGGAGAAAAGTGGCGCGCCTTCGGCTGGGCGGTCCGCGAAATTGACGGCCACAACTTTGAACAGATCGAAACTGCACTCGAAACGGCGTGTCAAGCGGGTGGCAAACCGGCTTGTATAATCGCCCATACCACAAAAGGTAAGGGTGTCAGTTTTATGGAGAACCAGTTGCTCTGGCACTATCGTTCCCCGGACGACAATGAACTGCGTCAGGCCCTGGAGGAGCTTGGGGTGGTGCCGTGAGAAATGCCTTTTTCCGCGCGCTCCAGGACCTCGCTGCCGCCGACCGTAGGATTACTCTCGTTGTCGGAGATTTGGGGTTTGGCGTCGCTGAACCGTTTGCGCGGCAGTTTCCCTCACAGTTTGTTAATGCTGGCGTGGCCGAACAGAACATGACCGGTGTCGCCGCCGGGATGGCCTTGATGGGACGCATCGTCTTCACTTACTCCATCGCCAATTTCTCTACGCTGCGTTGTCTTGAGCAGATCCGCAGCGATGTCTGCTATCACCATGCTGACGTGAAGGTCGTCGCTCTCGGCGGCGGCTTTGCTTATGGTGCGCTTGGCGTGACCCATCACGCGACGGAGGACCTGGCAGTGCTTCGGTCGCTTCCCGGAAGGACCGTCGTTGCACCCGGGGATCGCGCCGAAACCGAGCTGGCGACCCGGGCAATCGCCGCGCGGCCGGGCCCGTGCTATCTCCGTTTGGGCCGCTCAGGAGAAACCCTCGTGCATCGCGCGGAAATACCGTTTGAGATCGGGAAGGCGCTGTGCGTACGCGACGGTCAGGATCTAACGATCATATCCACCGGCGGAATGCTCGCGACAGCGGTTGAAGCGACCGAGCTCCTCGCGCTTCGTGATATCAGCGCGCGCCTGCTGAGCATGCATACATTGAAACCTCTCGACTCAGACGCCATCCTTTCCGCGGCTCGCGAGACGCGGGCGGTTGTGACGCTGGAAGAACACAGCGCAATTGGCGGGCTGGGCAGCGCGGTTGCGGAAGTGCTCGCTGGAATAGATGCCCCGCGTGCTCCCTTGCAGCGCTTCTGCCTTCCATCGCAGTTCGCTGCCGTGGCAGGCAGCCAGGAGTTCCTTCGAAACGCACACGGACTGAACGCAGAAACAGTCGCACAGTCTGCCATGTCGCTCCTGGAAACCGTAAGATTCTGAACGCTCGGCACCGCGGTGGGCACCCGAAGGTCTGTGGCCACCGTCTTCTACGCACAAGGAGAACCAAGTGAACTATCGCGTCCCGTTTGTCGATCCGCGCGAGCATTACCGCAGACTGAAACCTGAAATTGACGCGGTCATCCTCGACTGCCTGGCCCGAGGCGATTTGGTCTGCCGGCAGCAGTTGAGGGATTTTGAGTCGCACCTTGCGACCTTCGTCGGCGTGAAGTATGCGGTCGGCGTAAATAGCGGCTATCATGCCTTGCACTTCTCCTTGCTTGCAGCAGGCGTCGGCCCCGGCGACGAGGTCATCACCGTCGGGCACACCTTCGTGGCCACCGTGTCGGCGATTGTGCACACGGGCGCCAAGCCTGTGCTCATCGAGGTGGGAGAAGACTTCAACATGGACCCGAATTTCCTCGCCCGCGCGGTCACACGGAGAACGAAGGCCATCCTGCCGGTCCACCTCAATGGGCGTGTCTGCGACATGGACGCCATCCAGGCCGTAGCGGACAGGCACAAGCTCCTCATTATTGAAGACTCTGCGCAGGCTCTGGGGGCTGCATTTCGGGGCAAGAGAGCTGGTTCCTTCGGCCTGGCTGGATGTTTCAGCTTCTATCCCTTCAAAGCTCTCGGCGGCTTTGGCGACGGCGGCGCCGTAACTACCAATGACTACGAGGTGGCTCGCATGGTCAGCCGTCTCCGGTTCAACGGGGAAGATCGCATCTCGGGCGAGTACCACCACCACGGGCACACCGCCCTGCTCGACAACGTCCAGGCCGCTGTCCTGAACGTGAAACTTCGCTACCTCCCGCAGTGGATCGAGCACCGCCGCAGGATGGCTGCTTTGTACCGCGAGGGTCTGCAAGGAACCTCGGGCGTGCAGCTCCCCCACTTCGGCGAGGAGGATCGCTTCGACACCTATCAGAACTACGTGATCCGCACACGGGAACGCGATCGCCTGCGGGACCACCTGGAAAGTTCCGGAGTCGAAACGCTCGTGCATTGGCCGAAACCCATGTGGGAACATAGAGGCCTCGCCCTGGAAAATCCCGGTCTGCCAGAGACCGAGAGTGTCTGCCAGGAAGTTGTCTCGTTGCCGCTGAGCGCGGAGACCAGATCGGATCAAGTCGAAATCGTGGTGGAATCCATTCGGAGCTTCTACGCTTTCAAGCGCGTAGAGTCCTACCGAGTTCGCTACGTCAGCTAAAACGCTGGGTTTTGGAGTTGGTGGCCACCGGCATGCGTGTTGTCGTGACCCGCGCGCCTTTTGATGCAGGAAACGACCCGACAAACAAGACATCGAGTGGATTACACCACTGTGACGGAGCAGCCGGGAATTAGGGTGACGCCGGAGGCCGTCGCCATGCTCTATTCCAGGTACGCTCACGCGGCCGCCCTTTGCGCGGGCAAGGACGTTCTGGAGGTCGCCTGTGGCCCGGGAATGGGACTGGGGCTGCTCGCCAGTCAGGCACGCATCGTAGTGGGTGCGGACTACACTGAGTCCTTGCTGCGCAAGGCCCACACGTACTATCGAGACACGGTGCCTCTTGTTCGGCTCGATGCCCACGCACTGCCGTTCAAAGACTCCCGCTTCGACGTCATCGTTCTCTTCGAAGCGATCTATTACCTCCGTGATCCCGACCTGTTTCTCAGCGATTGCCACAGGGTGCTGAAGCCAGGTGGGACGCTCCTAGTGTGTTCGGCAAACAAAGAATGGTCGGGGTTCAACCCCAGTCCGTATAGCACTCAGTATTTTTCTGCCCGGGAGCTCCAGGAGTTGTTGCTCGAAAGCCAGTTCGACTGTCAGATCCTGGGTGCCTTTCCTGGAACAGCCTCCACTGCCAGCCAGAAACTGGTCGCGCGCATCCGGAAACAGGCCGTCCGCCTGAATCTCATTCCGAAAACGATGCGAGGGAAGGAAGCGCTCAAACGGCTGTTTTACGGGCGCCTCGTGGACTTGGGAGAAGCAGTAAGCGAAGGTATGGCTCCAGTCGAGCCGCTCGTCACAATTCCTTCTTGGGAATCTTCGAGCCGATACAAGGTGTTGTACGCGCTCGCAGAGCGGCGTCCGCGAAAAGCGCTTCCCAGCGAACTGCCGGGCACATTTTCAGCCTTACAGTCTGGAATACGCGTCACTGAAGAACCTTCGGAACAGTCGTCGCCCGGCCGGATCTTAAACAACGTTCGAGAGTAAAGAGGTGTGGATGTCAGCGAGCCTCGCACATAAATTGCCAAGACTTCTTCTCCGTCGCCGGCCCTGGTTCATCGCCGCATTCCAGGCTTGGCTCATCTTTTGCTCTCTGATCCTCGCCTGGCTTCTGAAGTTCGATTTCACACTTCCCTACCGTTCCATCCTCTTTTCGGCGGCCCCGATCTTAATCGTCATTCGATTGGCCACCATCACTTACTTTGGACTGTTGCGTGGTTGGTGGAGATACACCGGTCTGAAGGAGGGCATGGATGTCCTGAAGGCGGTTTCGTCCGGAACTGTCATCTTTTGGGTTGTGACGACCTATGCTTTGCGCCTGACCGCTTTTCCGCGGTCGATCTTTGTATTGGAGGCCTTACTGACTGCAGGGCTTCTTGTCGGCGTAAGATTGCTGTCTCGCGTGCTGGCCGAATCCGCTCGGGAAAATCGGGCTTCCTGCAAAATCGTGATTGTGATTGGAGCAGGTTTTGCGGCGCAGATGATCCTGCGCGAAATAGGGCGGCCCAGCAGCAGCTATGCTGCTGTCGGCTGTTTGGATGATGACGTCACCAAGAAAGGTATCCGCATTCAGAACGTCCCGGTCCTCGGTACCGTGGATCAATTGCCCGAGCTGCTGGCGACCGATCCCGTGGATGAAGTGCTCATTGCTGTGCCCACGGCCACGGGGGCTCAGATGCGCAGGTTTATCGAGATCTGCAACCGGGCAAAGGTGAATTTCCGGACCGTCCCTGCGCTCAAAGACATCATTGCGGGACAGGTTAGCATGAGCCAATTCCGCGAAGTAAGCCTGGAGGACTTGCTGGGCCGCGAGCCTGTCCAAATTGACCTCGAATCTGTCCGCAGAGAGATCGAGAGCCGGACGGTTCTGGTGACGGGCGCCGCCGGCTCCATCGGCTCGGAATTGTGCCGGCAGATCCTCGATTGTGGTCCAGCACAGCTCGTATGCCTGGATCAAAGTGAAACGGGATTATTTTATCTCCGGCTCGATTTGATTTGCCACCAGAACGGTGCGCAGTTGGCCTTCTGCGTTTCCGACGTGAGCGATTCAGAGCGCATCGCCCGCCTCTTGTCCGAGTACAGACCGGAAATCATCTTCCACGCCGCCGCGTACAAGCACGTGCCGATGATGGAATCCAATGTTTATGAAGCGGTCAAAAACAATGTCCTCAGCCTTCTGGATTTGCTGAACCTGGCCGAGGATGCAGGCTGCCAGAGTTTCGTACTGATCTCCTCCGACAAGGCCGTAAACCCAACCAACATTATGGGAGCGACGAAACGAATCTGTGAATTGATCGTGTCCTCTCGCCCTGCCAACGGCATGCGCTGCGCATCGGTGCGCTTTGGAAATGTGTTGGGCTCCAGCGGCAGTGTGGTTCCCGTGCTGAACCAGCAGCTCCGCAGGAATGAGCCCCTGACAATCACTCATCCCGATGTGAAACGCTTCTTCATGATTACACGGGAAGCCGTGGCGTTGGTCTTGCAAGCCTTCACGATCGGAAAGCATGGCGACATTCTTGTCCTGGACATGGGTGAGCCGATCCGCATCTTGGACCTGGCGCGGACTCTCATCCGTCTCTCGGGAAAATCCGAGCGCGATGTAGAAATCCAATTCACGGGCTTGCGTGAGGGGGAGAAATTGGAGGAGGAACTCTTCTATCAGAACGAAAAGGTGGCCCCCACCTCATGCGAAAAGATTAAGCGGACAAACGGCGCCCGAAGAAACTGGTTGGAACTGGGCCGCCAACTCGATGAACTTCGCGAGGCCATGACGCTGGATGGCGCTGGCCCGATTCGCGCCAAGATCAAACAGATCGTGCCGGAGTATTCTTTCCAAACCCTGCGCACCGGAGCGGACGCGCCTGTCGGCTCCCTGAGGAAGGCAGCGGGGAAGGGTTAGTCTTTGGCCGCGCGCGTTTCGCCTGACTGGCTTGACCCTCCGCTGCGTATTCTGAACCCGGCATAGACGAACTGAGGCTGCTGAATTGTGGCTCGCCTCGTCGCGCAGTGCGATTTTCAAAGCAATCCAAGCACACGGAAACCGCCGGGCCGAGTTCAGAAGCTGCGCGATTGCCCTCAGCGCGTGTCGATTCCTGACCTTCTCCATACGGCCCACGTTTCGGACCCCTGAACGCCTGCATCCCCTTCCCTTTCTTTCTTTTTCCCGCAAGCTAGACCTCGCTTAGCCGAATTCCCGCCTTCTTATCTGCCGCTTCTTCCGTTACGAGTAGTGTTCGCTCACGCGCATCTGCCGCGGCCGCCTGGAGTGAAACCAAGCTTTGCGCTGAAATACGCATTCTAGGCGCGGCAGAGCGGCGCGCGTTGCCGCAGGAACTGTCTATTCGTAGCGGAGGGCCTCGATGGGATCCAGGCGCGCGGCCTTTTGCGCCGGGTAATACCCGAAGAAAATTCCCACGCCCAAAGAAAACAGCAGGGCGACGATTACAGCCGCAAGCGAGAAAGTTGTGCGCCAGCCGAGAAACGTGGAAATCGCGACCGAACCGAGAACGCCGAAGGGAACCCCGATCGCTCCGCCGAGCATGCTGAGCACCACGGCTTCGATCAGGAATTGTCGCTGCACATCCCGCTCGGAGGCACCCACGGCCATGCGCACGCCGATCTCGCGCGTCCGCTCGGTGACGGAGACGAGCATGATGTTCATGACCCCGATGCCGCCGACCAGCAATGATACGGAGGCAATGCTCGCCAGCATGATCGTGAACGTGCGGCTGGCCTGCTCCTGTACCTGCAAAGCGTCCTCCGGGCTGCGGACATTGAAATCATCCGGCTGGCCCGGGAATATGTGGTGGCGCTCGCGAAGCAGCAGCGCCACTTGATCCTGCGCGGGATGAACCTCTTCGGGAGAAGCGGCGGAGCACATGATGTCATCCAGCCAGTTGATGCCCTTTACTTTGTGCTGCGCCGTCGTGTGGGGAATCAGTATGAAGTCGTCCTGGTCGGAGCCGGTGGCGGAAAAGCCTTTGGCCTGGAGCACGCCGATTACCTTGAAGGGCAGACTGCGGACGCGCATGGTTTTCCCCAGCGGGTCTTCTTCGCCGAACAGATACATAACCACGGTCTGTCCAAGCAAGCACACGTTGGCGGAGGAATCCACTTCCTCGCCGGAGAAAGCGCCCCCCTCGGCGATCTCCCAGCGGCGAATCCTGAAGTACTCCGGCGAGACGCCGCGATACGACGTATTCCAGTTTTGGTTCCCGTACACACCCTGAATCCTGCCGTCCACCTGCGGCGAGCATCGCTTGATGACGGGGATGGACTGCACGATGGCGTTCATGTCCGCAACCGTCAGCGACTTGGTGGCGCCGGCTCCGGTGCGAACGCCATTCATGTTGCGGCCGCCCTCTTCGATCCAGACAAAGTTTTCGCCGAGCATGAGCATCTGCTCGCGCACGCGGTTGGAGCCACCCTCGCCGATGGCCACCGTGCAGATGACCGCGCTGATGCCGATGGTGATACCCAGCAGGGTCAGCGCCGTGCGCAGCTTGTTGCGCGCCAGCGTGCGCATGGCAATCCGAAATACGGCGGCCAGATCCATGAGCTATGATTCTCTCGCTCCTCCATTGTACCGCTGTGGGCCACAGACAAGCCATGCGCGGGCTGCGTTCGCACGGATGATAAAAAGACTACGAAGAGATCGCGTACCCCCCTCCACCCCCTATATATTTCATGTAAGTGCGGATTCTAAAGGAGTTAGCACCTCCAAAACACGTAAGTGCTGATTCTAAAGGGGTTATGGTTCGACTCTCGCTCATGGTTCGACTTTCGCTCACCATCCCGAGCGAGAGTCGAGGGACCATCCTGAGCGCCCTTTGACCCCTCGACTGCGCTCGGGGCAAGCAAGCTCAGGGTCCCGAGCAAAGTCGAGGGATAAGTCGAAGGATATTTCCATTGTTTTGATAGAGAAACGTGACGCTCTGTAAGTGCGGATTCCAAAGACGTTACGGAGGCACATTTGGGACGTAAACCAATGCTGGGGGCCAAGCCCCAGGGTCTTCGAGGCTCAGACCAAGCGGGTAGCGCGAGTGCGGACAAGGGAGACATGGCGCTCGACGAATGCTGTAAATCCGGCGGGGGTCTTCGCGACTCCGACCAATGACGACGTCCCCTGGCGGGATTTAGAAGCCAGGATAACACGGGCGTGGAGTTAAGTCAAGAGGAAAATAACCAGTCAGTATATCGAAGGCGAGGATGAGGGCCGGGAAGCAAATCCAGCAGCATGAGTGAGTTACGCGAGCGCGCGGCTGCCGGTGTTCGGGTTGGCTTGGGGATTTTGCCGCGGCGACGGAAAGGCTCTACACTCAAACGACCTGGCAGGAGCATTGGATACTAATGGTTCGGGTGTACGTTGACAGTCAATCGGGAAGTCACAACGGAAATTTTGGTTGAAAGGGGATTGATATGAAAAAGACTCTCTTCCTGCTGGCCGGTGCGCTGGTTTTTCTTGCTCCAGGTCTGTGCGGCAATCCCTTCTGCGCTTCGCCACGGACAGCGGATCGCCCGATTGCCCGGGCCGCCGCGATAAGCCAGGCGAAAGAATCTTCCGATGAGGAACGCATCAGGCGGATCGAGAACGGTCTGCTTCCTGCAGTTGTCATCAAAGGCCAGCCCGTCCGCGGAATGAAGCTGAGCGAGCGGATGGAGCACTACAAAGTCCCTGGTGTCAGCGTCGCATTTTTCGAGCGCGGTCAAATTGTCTGGACGCGCGCGTATGGCTACGCAGATGTGGCCAGCAAGAGGCCGGTTACGCCTGAAACGCGTTTTCAAGCGGCTTCGATCAGCAAGGCCACTTCCGCTCTTGCCGCGCTGCGGCTGGTACAGGAAGGGAAGCTGAACCTCGATGAGGATGTCAACGTCAAGCTGCGTTCTTGGAAGGTGCCGGAGAATGAATTCACGAAAGAGCAGAAAGTCACGCTGCGACGCATCCTGAGCCACAGCGCGGGCCTTACCGTTCACGGGTTTCCCGGCTATGCCGCAGGCGAACCACTGCCGACGATCGTACAGATTCTCAATGGCGAAAAACCCGCCAACACGGATCCCATCCGTGTGGACACAATCCCTGGCACAAATTGGCGTTACTCGGGCGGTGGCTACACGATCATGCTGTTGCTCCTCACTGAAGTGACCGGAAAGCCCTTTCCGCAAATTCTTGAGGAGCTCGTCCTGCGCCCTACCGGGATGACTCACAGCACGTACCAGCAGCCGCTTCCGAAGAACCTCTGGCCGCTCGCGGCAACCGCTTATCGCGCCGATGGCCAGCCGGTCAAAGGCGGGTTCCACACCTATCCGGAAATGGCGGCAGCCGGTTTGTGGACCACGCCGTCCGATCTCGGACGGATGGCGATCGAAGTCCAAAACGAATATGCAGGAAAATCCAGCAAGATCCTCTCGCAGGACATGGCCCGCCAGATGCTCGCGCATCAGAAAGGCGATTGGGGTTTGGGCTTCGCACTCGGGAATACGGATCACAAGTTGCGTTTCGGTCACGGCGGGTCGAACGAGGGCTTTCAATGTGATCTTGACGCCTACATCGAATCGGGGCAAGGGCTGGCGATCATGACAAACTCCGATAGCGGTAACCTTCTCATCTCAGAAATTGAGCGCGCCATAGCCAAGGAATATGGCTGGCCGGACTTTCAGCCGAAAGAGCGGACAATCGCAAAGATCAATCCCTCCGTACTCTCGCCGTATGCCGGTGTTTACGAACTCGGTGATCTCGTGAAACTAGGTGTTCCCGGAAAGCTAAGCGTGACAATGAAGGGAGGCCAGCTCTACCTGCAATTCGATCGGCTGGGTCCTGAGCTTGTCGAACTGCTGCCCGAGTCGGAAACTTCGTTTTTCACGATGACGGGATTGCGCATCACATTCGCCAAGGATGAGCGCGGGGCCGTCACGAGATTAACGCTTCATGCCGGTCAGGACTACGAGGCCAAGAAAATCTCTTAATCGAGCATAAGGCGTGGCTTTTTCCGTGCGCATCCAACGATGGAGAATTGGTCTAAATACCGGCGGCGGGCCGCGCCACAGGCGATGCGTCAATCCAAATCCCAAAAGTTGTCTGCGTCGGCGAACTCGAGGCCGATCACCGAGCCGGAGGCTCCCTTGCGCCATCTCCAGACGACCCGCGCCCGTGCTTGCCGGCCGGCGTCGAGCCTGGTGACGTGAAGGATTTCGCCTTCTTCCACGGCGTGCGCGCACTCCACCATGGCGCCTCGGCGGCTGAGCATTTGCGTTTGCGTCTTTTCCTGCCACAAGCGCCCGGGCTTCTCCGAACGAAGCAGAATGGGCACGGCGACCGGATGCCGCGGGCCGCGCCGGAGGCGCGTATTGATCTCAGCCGCCCAGAGGAGAATGTCGAGCAGACGCGCTCGCGACAGGTTGTCCAGCGACTCGGCCGTCTGGGAAATGTCCGCCGACTGGCGGATGCATTCTTCGGTGAAATCGCGCAATGCTTCGGATGTGGTCCCGCTGAACGTCGGGTCGCGGAGACGTTCCGCCGACTCTTCGAGGCGATGGTAGCTGGTGACGATAAAGTGCGCCGGGCACAGGCTGCGCCCTTCCAGCTTGGCCATGGCAGGCTGCGGACACCCGGGCGCGCTACAGGGCTGATTAGCGATCATGCCTCCAGCTCTCCCCCGTCTCCTACCCAGGGCGTTAAGTTGCCGCAGGTATATTATCCAGGAAGGTCTGAATAGCAACAGGAAAGCCGACAAGAAAAATCCAGGTGGGCCGGGGCGTGCAGGGGCGACTGGCCTGCCGACTCACGCGCAGAGCCTTTCCGCCCGCCACCTGCGCAGGACTGGCTGGGGAGGAACGGAAACGCATGTTATACTACCGCTTTCACGCTCTCCATCAAGCCAAAGAACCCTTCGGCAAGAGTGGGATGAATATAGACGGCGCCCTTGAGCACGGTATAGGGCGCCCCGGCGAGCATGAGCGCCCCCAGGATGTGAATCAACTCGCCTCCTTCCGCGGCCAGAATGGAGGCACCGAGGATGCGGTCGCTTTCGGCATCCACGATGACCTTCATGAAGCCCGCAGTTTCCTGGCGCTCGATGGCGCGCGCTACAGAGGTCATCGGCATGGCGCCGATTTTTAACTTGCGCCCGGACTTTCTGGCCTCCTCTTCGGTCCATCCAACGCGACCCAGTTGCGGATCGGTGAAGACGGAGTAAGGCACGGGGCGGTTATCCGTCGTAAGGGCCTTTCCCTCGACGAGGTTCGCGGAAACGATTTGGAAATCGTTATAGGAGATGTGCGTGAACGCCGGCCCGCCTTTGACATCGCCCAGGGCCCAGATGCCGGCCGCGGTGGTCTCCAGGCGGCCGTTCACTTTGATAAACCCGCGCTCGTCGGTTTGCACACCGGCCTTCTCCAGGCCAAGGTTATCGGAGTTGGGCCGGCGTCCAGCGGCCAGCAGAAGATGAGAACCCTCGAGGACTTCGGTGGAGGAGCCCAGTTTGACGGTCAACGCGATCCGGCTATTCCGCCCCTCGACCCGCAGAGTCTCTGCGGAGAGGAGAAAACGGATGCCCTCATCCTCCAGGGCTTTCTGCAAGGCCTGAGCGACGTCGGGATCTTCCCGCGTGAGCAGGCGGTCGCCGTTGTGAACCACAGTCACACGGCTGCCGAAACGCCGAAACATCTGTCCAAATTCCAGGCCGATGTACCCGCCGCCGATGACGATGAGGTGCGCAGGCAGGTCGCTGAGCTCCATGACCGTCGCGTTGGTCAAGGAGGGGATATTCTGAAGCCCTTCTATGCGCGGGATGCCCGGGCGCGTGCCCGTGTTGATGAAAATGCGCTCGGCTTCTATGACTTCATCTCCCACGCGGATGCGGCGCGCGTCCAAAAACTGCGCTTGGCCGCGGTAGAGGCGGAGGCTGGGGCGCCGGTCCACTTGGCGCTGCTGGCCAGCGCGAAAGCTCTGCACGACGCCGTCCTTGATGGCGACGACTTTGGGAAGGTCCACACCCACATCGCTGGCGCGCACGCCCCACCGCGCGGCGTTGCGCGCGTAGTGAGCCACCTGCGCGCTGGCGACCATCGTCTTCGTAGGCGTGCATCCCGTGTTGATGCACGTCCCGCCCAGGTGCGCCATTTCGATGAGCGCCACTTTCCAACCCTGGTCGGCGAGGCGATGCGACAGCGGGTTGCCCGCTTGACCCGAACCGATCACGATCGCGTCGTAGTTCAACATGGGAATTTCCTTCCCCTGCCGCAGCCGATGGAGGAAGGCGTGGCGTTGTCGAGCGGCTCGTGCTTGAGCGCGTAGTTCATCACGCCGGTGGCCACATGCAGTCCGACGCGCCAGAAAGCTTTACGGTCTCCCCCGGTTGGAAAGCGTCGCAGAGCCCCGCAGGAATGAGTTACTCCGAACCTTTCGCTTCGGGATTGGGCTGGTCTGCAGCGAACGGCCGCGACACTTCCTCGCGCGTCAGAAGCCGCGCGGCCGCCTCGTCCACCAGAAACATCCGCCGGCCATTGGGCACCACGACGAGCTCCGCGGGCAGGGGGGGATCGTTCTTTTTCTCGAGCACGGTCTGAAGGATTTCGGCCTTCTCGGCCCCGGCCACCAGGAATACGACGTTGTACGCGGCATTGAGCACCGGCATGGTGAGGGTCATGCGCCGGGCATTGAGCTTGGACACCAGCGGCGTGCTAACCCAGCGCGAAGTGTCGCGCAGTCTGCGCCCGCCCGGAAAGAGCGAGGCTGTGTGACCGTCTTTCCCCAGGCCCAGCAGGATCAAATGAAATCGCGGGAAGCCGCGCAGGTCGAGTTCGAGCAAGGCGCGGAGCAGGTTTTCGTACTCCTGCGCGGCGCGGCCGAGATTGGGCATCTCAGCCTCCATGCGGTGGACGTTTTTCGGAGGAATGGGAACGCGCAGGAGGAGTTCGCGGCGCGCCATGCCGTAGTTGCTGTCCGGATGGTCGGGCGGGACGCAGCGCTCGTCGCCCCAGAACAACTGAACCTTGCTCCAGTCTACTTGCGTACGGAATTCCGGCGAGGACAGCACGCGGTAGAATTCGCGCGGAGTATTTCCGCCGGCTAACGCCACCGAAAATACTCCCTCGCGGGCCACAAACTGCCAGGCCCATTCGACAAACTGCCGCGCGGCGGCGCGGGCCACGCCTGCCGCGTCCGGGCAAACCAGGACTCCCGGAAGAATCTCCCGTGGCAGCGCGTTAGGGTTTGTGCCAGTTTCGCCCATGTCGTCCGATCAACTGGTCTGATTCGCGCGGGCCCCAGCTCCCCGCGGCATAATTCGGAAACACAGGAGGCGTGGCCTTCCAGGCCTCCAAAATCGGATCCACAAGCTCCCAGGCAGCCTCCAGGCTGTCTGCCCTGTCAAACAAGGTGGCATCGCCCCGCATGCAGTCGTTGAGCAGCGTGGCGTAGGCGCTGCGCGAGCCGGAGCCAAACGCGGTGCGGTAGCAGAAATCCATGGTCACGGACTTGATGGCCATCTCCGGGCCGGGAAGCTTCGCGCCGAAAGATATGGAGATACCCTCGTCGGGCTGGATGTTCAACACCAGCCAGTTCGGTTCGACGCTTTGCCCGCGAAACACGAGATGCGGCGCGCAATGGAACTGGATGGCGATCTCCGTGACGCGCCGCGCCAGGCGCTTGCCTGTGCGCACATAGAAGGGCACGCCAGCCCAGCGCCAGTTCTCGATGGCTAACTCGGCGGCGACAAATGTTTCCGTCGCCGAGTCTGGCCGGACATCAGGCTCCTGGCGATACCCGGGCACGGGCCGTCCATCCACTTCGCCGGGACCGTACTGGCCGCGCACCACAGATTCGTTCACGGTCTTGGGTGTGAACGGCCGGATGGATTGTAGCACTTTGAGCTTTTCATTGCGCACTGCCGTGGCATCAAACGCCGCCGGGGGCTCGAGCGCGACCAGGGAAACAATCTGCAGGACGTGGTTCTGAATCATGTCGCGCACAGCGCCGGCGGTCTCGTAGAAGGCGGCGCGGCGTTCCACGCCAAGGCTTTCCGCCGCGGTGATCTGGACGTGATCCACGTAGCGGCGATTCCACAGCGGCTCGAAAATGCCGTTGGCGAAACGCAGCACCAAAAGGTTCTGCACCGTGTCCTTGCCCAGGTAGTGATCAATCCGGTAGACCTGCTTTTCGTCGAACACGTTGAGCACAATCTGATTCAATTCTTTCGCGGTAGCCAGATCGCGCCCGAAGGGCTTCTCGATGATGATGCGCACCCAGGAGTTCGGCGAGGAGGCGTGGGCCAGCCCCGCGCGGCCAAGCTGCTCGACGATGTCGGGATAAACCTCGGGTGGGGTGGAAAGATAAAACAGCCGATTGCCGCCGAGATTCTTGGAAGCTTCCAGCTCCGCCAGCCGCTTGGCAAGCTGCGCATACGCTTCCTGATTGCTGTAATCGCCCTGACTGTAAAAGAGGTTGGAAGCGAACTCGTCCCATTGCTGGGGATCGATGGGTCCGACTTCCGAAATGCTCTTTGCCGCCTCGCCCAGGGTGGCGCGAAACGCGTCTTCGGTCATCGGCGTACGCGCGAATCCCACGATGGCGTAGCGTGCTC
>OBEQ011318198.1_pt1 | contig 34864 bp, 37 predicted proteins | sample 1670901 | NCBI WGS metagenome assembly OBEQ01 (sample SAMEA104232315, study PRJEB22302) | groundwater metagenome | biome: forest; feature: aquifer; material: groundwater | place: USA | collected 2011-08-07 | depth 5.4 m | reverse complement strand
TTGATCAATTTTATCTAATGATTCCCTTGTTTCTGGTAATAAAAAATCTGTTCTTTTTGGCTGCATTGTGCATTTTTCCTTACCACCCTCAGTTTCTTAGTTTCTAACACATTTTTGTCTCACTGTCGCTGGCACAGAGGGCTGTTCCTCTACCACGTATAACTAGCGTAGTTGATTTACTTAGTGAGGATGAAGACGCCCCTGCTGTTGAAATAGAAACGCAAGAAATGCAGCTAGAACTTGCCACCAATATCCCTGCTGATGATGGATTTAATATTAAACCAGATGAAAGTATGCAAGACATGAATAAAAATTATTTGCCTGAAACGAATTCTCGTAAGATAAAAATAACTCAATTGGATTTATCCCATAGTTTGTTTTTACCACAAGATCTGAACTATCAAACAGCAGAAAAATTAAAAGAAGATGAGTTTATGAACCCATTGTCGTGGGAAAAATTGATGGTTAGACGCTAATTAGAAAAACATAGAACAAAAACAAGGAGAGAGTTATGTACTCTTTTAAGACTTCGCAGGCTTTATTTAGTAGCTCACCACAAAATAAAAATGTTTCTGAGAAAGTTATTATTACCCCAAATCATTTACTTACAGAGAAACCATTTAAGGATTTAACATTGCAAGAGTTATGGGAGATTAGTCAAGATGTTCCCAATGTAACTGTATTTATAAAAAAAGCAGTACGTACGGATTCAACTATACTGCAAAGCGTGTTATCGCAATGTATCGATATTACAAACGCTGGATGTGCAAAGCTTTATACAAAATTTAAAGTGACCACCATAGTTGAATTAAAAAAGAATTTTTTTACGCATACACCGATGGTACATATATTAAATAGGAGTGCAACACTGCCTCGAAATACACCAGAAACAGAACGTTTCGCTAAGCGACGTAAAATGGAGGAGGCTGTTGTTACTACTAAGTTATCTCTTTTTACTTTAGAAAAAATACACAAAATTATTATCAATAACAACGAAATAGCTATTTTGCTGGTTAAAAAAATGAGAGAAATAGGCAAAATTTTAAATATTGATTTGACGTTAGATGAAGATATCGATACCACCATTAATTTATTATTTGAATATCTTTTTGTATTTCAAAAAATAACTGGAAAAGAAGTGATCTTGGAAGAATTAAATCTGTTAACGGTTGATGCGGCAGTTAAAAAATATGGTGATTTTTATAGACGAACATTTTCTGCAGTAGAAATAACGCGCGTGTTAACAGAAGATAATGAAAGTCATGATGAAAAACTCGCTCGACAAAAATTTGAAGCATTTTGTGCGCTAACTGTATTGCAATTATGGGAACGTATTTCACTTTTCTCAGAAACAAATGAAAATTTAAATTTTGATATAAATAAATTTCTTGATCAGTATGGAGTATCAAAAGATATTTTTGATGTTATTGTATTAGCTGCTTGCAACCTTTCTGACGACAGCAATTCGACTACCAAACAAGTGCAGAAAATAAATGATTTAAGTTACCAGGCATTTTATTTTTTCACGAAACAAGATTTGCTAACGAATGTGACAGACGTTAATCGAACCCTGGGTTCTTTATTAGCTGTTGAATTTGAAAAAGGAATTATAGTAGAAGAAACATTAGCGCGTGAGAATGGAATCTCATCCACTGCTGACCCTTCTCAAGCAGGTGTATTTTCATTATTAAATAAAAATAATCAGAAAAAGAAGACAAATCATTTTTTGGATACAGTGATATCAATACCAGGAAAAAAATCTCCCTAACCCCATAGCATCTTTGTTAAAAACTTGTTACAGTTGGCCGTTATTTTAAATATCCGTATAAAATTAAACGAAGACTGCTTACCATGATTGAAATTACTTCCATGAAAAATTACCTCAAAGAACTTGCAGTTCGTTTGCAAAGTATTTGGGGGTATCTTTGACATTGATCGCAAAAAAGAACGCTTAACCGTTATTCAAGCCGCGCTCGCTGATCCTGATATTTGGCAACACCCTGAAAAAACGCAGAAACTTGGTAAAGAACGCGTGCAACTAGATGATGTTGTGTCAATGATGGAACAATTGCGCACGCATTTAGTCGAAACTGAAGAATTACATGAATTAGCTGAAAGCGAAAATGATACTGAGACGCTTGCCGCGATCGCGCAAGATGCAGAAAACTTAACCCACAAAATTAAAGAATTAGAATTTCGCCGCATGTTTTCCGGTGAAATGGATGCGAACGCTGCTTATATGGATATTCAATCCGGTTCCGGTGGCACGGAAGCGCAAGATTGGGCCAACATGTTATTGCGCATGTATTTACGCTGGGGTGAGCGTCATGGATTTAAAACTGAATTGATTGAAGTTTCTCCTGCTGAAGTGGCCGGCATTAAAAGTGCGACGGTTAAATTTGATGGCCCTTATGCTTATGGTTGGTTACGCACCGAAAGCGGCGTGCATCGTTTAGTGCGCAAATCACCGTTTGATTCGAATAATAAACGTCATACTTCGTTTGCTTCCGTTTTTTTATCGCCAGAAATTGATGACAATATTCAAATTGAAATTAATCCAGCGGATTTACGCACTGACACTTATCGCGCGAGTGGTGCCGGCGGTCAACATGTCAATCGTACTGATTCAGCCGTGCGTATCACTCACATTCCAACGAATGTTGTTGTGCAATGTCAATCTGATCGATCACAACATAAAAATCGTGCGCAAGCGATGAAACAATTGCGCGCGAAATTATATGAATTAGAAATGCAAAAACAACATGCAAAACAAGCGGTGTTAGAATCAAGTAAAAAAGAGATTACGTGGGGCAGCCAAATTCGCTCTTATGTATTAGATATGTCGCGTATTAAAGATTTGCGCACCGGTGTCGAAGTCGGTAATACCCAAGCAGTATTAGACGGTGATTTAGATAAATTCCTTGAAGCCAGTTTATTAAGTGAGTCCAATCATGACTGATCATAAAACGAAACAACCACAAGCAACGAATGAACATGCTGATGTACATACTGCAACTGAGCATGTTGATACCAATGAACTGATACATCAACGTCGCCAAAAATTAACGGCGTGGCGTGCTGCAACAAAAGCTTTCCCAATTGGGTTTCATCGCGATGCGCTCGCGGCCCATTTGCTTGCGCAATATCAAACAAAAACCGAACCGGAATTGGAAGCGCATCCTATCAATGTGAAAGTAGCGGGTCGTATCATGACGCGACGGGTGATGGGCAAAGCGAGTTTTGTGCATATTCAAGATATGTCTGGGCGTTTACAATTATATGTGCGACAAGATGATGTATCAGTTGATGTATATGAAGCATTCAAACAATGGGATTTAGGCGATATTATTGGTGTCGAAGGCCATTTATTTAAAACAAAAACCGGTGAGTTATCGGTTAAAGTAAAAAAAATAATGTTATTAACAAAAGCAATTCGTCCACTTCCCGATAAATTTCATGGGTTAACTGATCAAGAAACACGTTATCGTCAACGTTATTTAGATTTAATTGCAAATGAAGAAACGCGCCGCGTGTTTATCATGCGTTCGCAAATGACTGATAGCATACGCCGCTTTTTAAAAGCGCGGGATTTTTTAGAAGTGGAAACACCGATGATGCAAGTGTTGGCAGGAGGCGCCGCCGCAAAACCATTTGTGACGCATCATCATGCATTGGATATGCCGCTTTATTTGCGCATTGCACCGGAATTATATTTAAAACGTTTGGTGGTCGGTGGCTTTGAACGCGTGTTTGAAATTAATCGCAATTTTCGTAATGAAGGATTATCAACGCAACACAATCCTGAATTTACTATGTTGGAATTTTATCAAGCGTATGCGGATTATCATGATTTAATGCAATTGACTGAAGAAATGTTTCGCACGATCACGCAAGAAGTATTGGGTTCGCATACATTTTCTTATCAAGGAATTCAATTTGATTTTAGTCAACCATTTACGCGCTTGTCATTGCGTGCGTCAATTTTGCAATTTAATCCTGACTTAAAAGAAAGTGATATTGCGACATTAACCGCCGCAAAAAAAACGGCAGAAAAATTAGCTATCTCCATTCATGACAATGCGGGACTCGGTAAAATTCAAGTGGAAATTTTTGAAAAAACGGTTGAGCACAATTTAAAACAACCGACGTTTATTACGGAATATCCTGCAGAAACCTCGCCGCTTGCACGTCGCAATGATCACGATGCGTTTATCACTGATCGCTTTGAATTATTTATTGCTGGTCGTGAAATCGCGAATGGATTTTGCGAATTGAATGATCCGGATGATCAAGCAGAACGTTTTCGTCATCAAGTTGAAAATAAAACGGCGGGTGATGAAGAAGCGATGCCATACGATGAAGATTATATTACTGCACTTGAACATGGTTTGCCGCCAACCGCGGGTGAAGGCATAGGCATTGATCGTTTGGTCATGTTATTAACCGATTCGCCATCGATTCGTGATGTCATTTTATTTCCACATATGCGACATAAAGAATAAATAGCTAGAATAAATAACCAGAATAAATAGTTAGAATAAATGATAGTTATATTCCAATGATGACTGAACGTGCTTATACTTTTTTTGAAATGTTAATTACGCTGGTGTTGATTGCTGTGTTAGTCGCGGTGACATTGCCAGCGCTGCGTTATTTTTTTGATAATGCCAATGATCGTGTGTTGCAAGGTGAATTAATGCGCGCCGTGCAATTTGCACGACAAGCTGCATTAACACGCGGTGTGCCAGTGGTGTTGTGTGGCAGTACGGATAAACGCAGTTGCACAAAAGAATGGATGCCTTATTTGCTGACGTTTATGACGTCAGATAAAAATGCGAATCAAGTGAGTGATGCAACACGGGTATTAACAACGACAAAATTACCTTTGCAACAAGGCCAATTATTTTGGCGCGGTTTTCCAAAATATCGCCAGCATTTATTGTTTTTACCAACCGGCATGATGGAAAGTGATAATGGTACGTTTTGGTATTGTTATTGCCGAAAAAATTTGCCAGCGTGGGCGATGGTGTTGAGTAAATCGGGAAGAAGTCGGTTGGTGTATCCGGATGGGAATGGCGACATTAAAATGGGTGAGGAAACTTTGAAATGTTGATGTTACCCCTCACCCGCCACGCAAAAAGCGCGTGTCGGCCTCTCCCACAAGGGGAGAGGCAAGAGACGAATTTGAAATAGCTTTTCGCCTCTGCCCTGGTGGGAGAGGCCGCCGCGTAGCGGCGGGTGAGGGGTAAATCACCAACATTCCTCACTCCCGCTGCCCCCACTATGACTTTTCTCGCCACTCGCACTTAAACTCAATGTCCCGCACGCGCTATCTTTTTCTGCTTGATTCGCAATGGGTATCGCCAATAACACATAATCTTGATCTGCAACTTGCATACTCAACTGATAAGCATGATTGGCAACTTGCACCGGAAAACCTAATTCTCCCAATGTTGCTCCTTGATACGATCCCTGTTCGAGATGGAATTTTTCTAAAGCAATCGCTAATGTTGATAACACACTCGCTGCTTCTAAACGTTTTTCTGTGACGATATGTTGCGAATAAACAGGTATCGCACTCACCGCTAAAATCGCAATGATCGCAAGCACGATTAACATTTCAATTAAATGAAAACCGTTTTTTTTAATTTTGTTTTTGGGGGTAAACATTTTTATTTTTACCAGATGAGTTAATAGGAATGATTGTTACAGTGATTACTAGAAACAATCATATTTTTGATGCTTTTAAAACAGTATTACCGCTCATTGCGACTTTGATTATCGGATATTATTTTGGCGAAAAATATAGAGGTGCCCTAAAGATTAGAATGAGATAATTGCTAGCTCCCCATCTTCCTCGCTACTTCCGCCACGCGCTTCCCCTGCGCAAAACACAAACGTTGTTCTTCTTCCGTTAACGGATTTTTTCCTTGCGTGCCCGTCACATGGGTTGCGCCATAGGGTGTGCCACCACTTGTTGTCGTATTTAATTCTTTTTCAGTAAACGGAATACCTACAATAATAAATCCCAAATGAATTAACGGAATCATCATACTAATCAATGTTGATTCTTGACCGCCATGCATGGTGGCGGTTGAACTAAAAACTGTCGCTGGTTTATTCACTAAACTTCCTGATATCCATAAATTACTCGTCGTATCTAAAAAATATTTCATGGGTGCTGCCATATTGCCAAAACGTGTTGGGCTGCCAAGTGCTAATCCCGCGCAATTTTTTAATTCATCTAAGGTCACATACGGTGCGCCACTGTCTGGCACACTGGGATCAACCGCTTCTGTTGTTGGTGAAACGGGTGGCACGGTGCGTATTATCGCTTCCATATCCGTTGCTTCAACACCGCGCGCAATGTGTTGCGCCATTTGTTTTACTGCGCCATAACGGCTGTAATAAAGTACTAAAATGTATGACATAAATTTTTTCTCACTTAATTTCTCTTACCTATACCAACCTTACTTCACCTTTCACTAATCTTCGCCACCACCCAATCAAGCCAACTATCTGGCAATATTCTTTTTAAAACCGCCATTATTTTCGCCGCGCCGCCCACAAAATAATGCGCGTGTGGATGATTACTTTCTAAGGCATGAATAACATATTTCACTACCGCATCGGGATGCTGCATGAGTGTACGCTGGTTTTTATCGGGATGAAAATAAGAATGCTCTAATTTTTCGTAATTTTTTTTATGCAAACTAGTTGTTTGTTTCGCTAACGTATCTTGATACAGCGTATAAGAATTTTCGCGCAACTTACTCACGATTGGCCCCGGATTAATAATCGAGACATAAATATGCGTGCCGCGTAATTCTTGTCGCAACGTGTTACTAAATCCTTCCAACGCAAATTTAGACGTATTATAAGCGCCATAATAAGGCATGGTCATCACGCCTAAAATAGAACTATTTTGAATAATGCGACCATGTCCTTGTTTGCGCATGATGGGCAATATCAGGCGAATTAATTCCCATGGGCCAATCACATTGGTTTCTAATTGCGCGCGCACCATGTCTGCTGTTGTGTCTTCGATTGCACCCGCATGCAAATAACCGGCATTATTAAACACGGCATCCAGTGTTCCGCCCGTTTGTTGCAAAATATGCGCCAGTGCGTGTTGCATGGAAACTACGTCTCTGACATCCAGTTGTACACTTTCTAATCCTTGCGTAATCAATTTTTCGACATCGATTGCTTTTTTTGCCGTCGCAAATACCCTAAAACCGCGCTTTTTCAACAGAAGCGCCGTATGCAAACCAATACCACTGGAACACCCGGTAATTAAAATACTTTTCATGATATATCCTGCTTATAACTGGCTATTTTTACGATATGTTATTAAAATCGCGTTTAAAGTCTAGCCGTTATTATCAATCATTCAAAGGTTAAATTGTTATGCTTGCATCTATTCGCACTTATTTTATTTCGGGCTTGCTGATTTGGCTCCCGATTTGGGTCACATTACTTTTTCTAAAATTTTTATTCGATTTATTGAGTAAATCGTTATTGTTATTGCCGCATCAATATCAACCGGAAGCTATATTTGGCTTTAATATCCCGGGTGCAGGCGTGATATTAACCATTGGCGTCATTTTTTTGACGGGCCTGATTGCAGCCAATTTCATTGGGCAACGATTATTAGAATGGGGCGATGCACTCATGGGCCGCATTCCACTCGTACGCAGTATTTACACCGGTGTAAAACAAGTTACGCAAACTTTATTTACACCAGGCGGCCAATCATTTCGTCAAGTTTTATTGGTGCAATACCCATGTAAAGGTGTGTGGAGTATTGCATTTCAAACTGGAACAGCCAGTAAATCTGTGGAAGAAGCATTAAAAAATGATGCATTAGTCACTTATTTTATTCCCACCACACCCAACCCCACGTCTGGTTTTTTGATGATGGCGCCCAAGAGTGAAGTGATTGAACTCAATATGAGTGTGGATCAAGCATTAAAATTTGTGATTTCATTAGGTGTCGTGCAACCGACTGCATCAACCGTACCGACAAATAATAATAACAATAATAATCATAAAAATAATTCAAATAATGTGGTCACACACACTTAAATCAATTAACCAAATTAATCAAATTAACTAATGTATAAAAGGTAACTAAAAATGCGTAGTCATTATTGCGGTCAAGTGACCGTCGCTTTATTAGATCAAGAAGTTAAATTAGCAGGTTGGGTTTATCGTCGCCGTGATCATGGCGGCGTCATTTTTATTGATTTGCGTGATCGTGAAGGCATCGTGCAAGCAGTGATTGCACCGGAACAAAAAGCAGCGTTTGCGCAAGCTGAATCTGTGCGCAGTGAATATGTGGTGCAAGTGATTGGTACGGTGCGCAAGCGTCCACCCGGCACCATCAATCCCAATTTGCCCACCGGTGAAGTCGAAGTGGCTGTCACTGAACTTACCATTTTAAATCGTGCTGATGCATTACCATTTCCTATCAATGATGAATATCACGATATTGGCGAAGAAACGCGTTTGCATTATCGTTATTTAGATATTCGTCGCCCCGAAATGTTGGAACGATTAAAAATGCGTGCACGCATTGCGCGCGAGTTGCGTCATTATTTAGATGCGCATGGATTTATTGATGTGGAAACCCCCTTTTTAACACGTGCAACACCAGAAGGTGCACGCGATTATTTAGTACCAAGTCGTACACGTCCAGGCAGTTTTTTTGCATTACCGCAATCGCCGCAACAATTTAAACAATTATTAATGATGTCTGGCATTGATCGTTATTATCAAATCGTGCGTTGTTTCCGTGATGAGGATTTGCGTGCGGATAGACAACCGGAATTTACGCAATTAGATATTGAAACTTCTTTTTTAAATGAATTTGAAATTCAAACCATCATGGAAGAAATGATTCGCGGTTTATTTGCGGATGTATTGCAAGTGCAATTACCGATACCTTTTCCGCGCATGACGCATGCAGATGCCATGCGCCGTTTTGGTTCTGATAAACCTGATTTGCGCATTCCACTCGAATTAATTGATGTTGGTGATGTAATGCAAGCAGTCGAATTTAATGTGTTTGCTGATCCCGCAAAAGATCCGCATGGACGCGTAGCCGCATTGTGTGTGCCAGGTGGTGCTAGCATGAGTCGCAAGGAAATTGATGATTATACCCAGTATATTCGTGTGTTTGGTGCGAAAGGGTTGGCGTATATCAAAATCAATGCGACAGGCAAAGAAGGTTTGCAATCACCCATCTTAAAATTTTTATCGGATGACGTGATTAATCAAATTCTCACGCGCACCAAAGCAAACGTCGGCGATATTATTTTCTTTGGCGCAGATAAAGCACATATCGTGAATGAATCATTGGGCGCATTACGTTTGAAAGTGGGACATGATCGCAATTTAGTGCAACCTGGCTGGCAAATTTTATGGGTCATTGATTTTCCGATGTTTGAACATAGCAGTGATGGATGTTTGACCGCGTGCCATCATCCGTTTACTTCGCCGAAAACAGATTCTGTTGATGAATTAACTCAAGATCCTGCGAACATGTTGGCGCGTGCATATGACATGGTGTTAAATGGTAGCGAAATTGGCGGTGGTTCAGTGCGTATTCATTCGTCTGAAATGCAAAAAGCCGTGTTTCGCATTTTGAAAATCAGTGATGAAGTAGCAGAAGAAAAATTCGGCCATTTATTGACGGCGATGCGTTTGGGTTGCCCACCGCACGGCGGGATTGCGTTTGGATTAGATAGATTAGTGATGTTGATGACAGGCGCGACTTCAATTCGTGATGTGATTGCATTTCCAAAAACGCAAACCGCAAGTTGCCCGTTGATGGATGCACCGGCGCCTGTCGAACCAGCGCAATTAATTGAATTAGGAATTCGGGTGATAGCAAAAAAGAATGAGTGAGGAAACATGGCCGGACATAGTAAATGGGCAAATATCAAACGCCACAAAGCAAAACAAGATGAAAAACGCGGTAAATTATATACCAAACTCATACGCGAAATAACCGTTGCGGCCAAAATGGGTGGCGGCGATGCCAACACCAATCCACGTTTGCGCGCAGCACTCGATAAAGCGTTAGAAGCCAACATGACGAGAGATGTGATTGATCGCGCAATTAAGCGCGGAGTTGGCGGCATGGAGGGTGAGCAAGTTGAAGAAATTCGTTATGAAGGGTATGGCCCAGGCGGTACGGCGATGATAGTAGATTGCATGACGAATAATCGTAATCGCACCGTTGCTGATGTGCGTCATGCGTTTACCAAACATGGCGGTAATTTAGGCACTGATGGATCGGTTGCTTATTTGTTTAAAAAACAAGGTTTGATAACGTTCGCACCGGGTGTTGATGAAGAACGCTTAATGGAATTAGCATTGGAAACCAATGCGGAAGATGTGATCGTCAATGACGATAAAAGTATTGATGTGATGACGCGACCAGAAGATTTCATCACGATTAAAACGCGTTTTGTAAAAGCAGGGTTTCAACCGGCGCATGCGGAAGTGACGATGCATGCGAGCATTTATATTGCAATTACAGATAAAGAAATTGCGGAAAATATGGTGGCATTGATCGATGCATTGGAAGATTTAGATGACGTGCAAACAGTGTATTCTAATGCGGAGATTGATGAGGGAACCAACATCACATGACAATCATCATTGGAATCGACCCTGGTTCGCGTCGCACCGGTTATGGTGTTATCAGAGTCGAAGGTAATCGTCATATTTATTTAACCAGTGGTTATTTAGATGTTATTAAACATGCAGCCAGTGAACGGTTGCGTCGCATTTTTTTAGGCTTACAAGAAATCATTCAAACATATCAACCACACGAAGCGGCCATCGAACAAATTTTTATGCATGAAAATCCCAATTCCGCATTGAAATTAGGCCAAGCGCGCGGCGCTGCCATTGTTGCGTTTAACATTCCGGTCGCAGAATATTCCGCGCGCCAAGTAAAAAAATCTGTTGTTGGTCATGGTGCTGCGAGTAAAGAACAAGTGCAATTCATGGTGCAACGATTATTAAATTTGTCAGGTAAATTACAACAAGATAGTGCGGATGCACTTGCTGTCGCGTTATGTCATGCACACGCGCGCAATTTGCGGCAATTAGGCGTGCAGTTTTGAATTGACCATGAATTTTTATTTTTTTAGAGGATTTTTTTTGGTTGTTGCACTGTATCAGGTGAAACATAAAAAGCATTAGGAGTTGTAAATAATGTTAACGGTGTGGTTTGTTTTGAGAACATATAAGCAGGATATCCTTTTACTTGATAAGCTGTTTCCCGACAAAATGTTTTTAAATCTGTTACATCAATATCATATTCTTGGTGTAATTTATTTAAGGTCAGGTAGGGTATATCAAATTTTATTTTATTTAAATAAGAAGCTTCTATTTCACCCATGACGCGCGGTTTTGTTATTTCATAGTTGAAGTTGGAAATGACCACATCAAGATCTTTCATGAAATATTTGTAAAGCGCATCGTTAAGTAGATTTTCTGGATCATGATCAATTAATAAAATAAAATTATTTACTGCTTTTTTAAGTTCTTTTGTACTATAAGGCGGGAGTGACGTTGAGGAAAAACTTTTAGCATAATTATTATCATATTCTTCTTTTAGAACTTTAATTTCCTTGGCAATTTTTTCTGTTATTATTAGCAACTTCTTTAACATGTTTTTTACAGAGGCTAATTTTGTTTTTGATTCAAGAATCGACTGATTGAGTGAATCATTATCCAATTTGTTTTTATTATTTACTAAGGGAGTTAAGGAGAGTAATTGTTTAAAGGCCTCTTCTTTTTTTTGTGTTTGTAATAGTTGTAATGTATTTATGTTCTTTTCCAACTCATTGATGTTGCCCCCCAATCTTTTTTGACTTAAAGATGCATACGCATAATTTTTTAGTTGATAAATAATGTGAAGAGCAGCATTTTCTAATACAGCATGATTTTTATCGGGGAAAGGGAAATAGTCAATTAAAAAATCCACATTATAGTAAGGTTCCCCTTCAGCACACATTTTTTTTGCGACAAGCAAACTGATAATAAAACAGAGATTAATTTCTGTCATTAATTCTTGATGAGTGAGACTCGGCTTAAGATAAATAGAGGTAAATAAAACATCCAGTTGCTTCTTAAAAATAGCAACTAAAGTAGCTATACATATTGCATCTTCCTGTGACATTAAGAGCAATCTATTATAAAAATAATTATTTTCTAAAAAACATAATTCTTTTTTGTCTTCTTCGGTTAACGTTATTTTTTGCGCAACCATTTTTTTAATGGCATTTAAGTACCACATCGTTTTTTCCTCTTTTGGTGTTGTATCTATTTTTATAGAAGCTTTTTTAGTATGATGGCGCACTATACCAGAATGATGCACATGCGCGCAATTTGCGGCAATTAGGCGTGCAGTTTTGAAGCTATTTTTATATAAGTGATGCTACGGTTTCTATCTGTTATATTAGAAAACGATCGTTGATTAGATTAAAAATTTAATTAAAAACTGACGAATTTTATAGAGGTTAAAATTTTATAGGGATTAATATGAATATGATTGCAAAACGATTTCTCGAATCCTGGTTTTATGATGTCTGGGTTTTATCCTCAGTAGAAAATATGGAACGTTATTATGCCGCCTCTCTGAAGGGGGAGTTTAACGGTGAAATATTTTCTCGACTAGAATTAGAAAAACATTGTGCATGGGCAAAAAATAATGAAAAAATTACTCATTTTGAATTTATAGATGTTGTCGCTGAAGAGAATAAGATTGCATTTCGTATTCAATTTCAATTTACTGACAATGCAAATAATAATAAACACGCGGAAAACATCGGTATCATGCAGCTTGATCAACAAGGTAAGATTCATCAGATATGTGTAAAATCGAGTGAACAATTCTCACATTAATTTACGCGACTGAAGGTATATAGATGATCACTATCACGACGGACCAACAAATTGAAGACTTTACTCGTGGATGTTGTTTTTTTGCAACAGGCGGTGGCGGCGATCCGTTGTTTGGCCAGCAAATGCTGCGTGAGGCGCGAGATGCTGGTAAACAAATTCGTATTATTAATGCAACTGAGTTTCAAGATGACGCTTGGACAGTATGTCCTTATTTAATGGGACCAGCACCAGGTCCTGAGACGGCAGAAGTAGCACAAGCAAAAAAAAACTATGGTCTGACGCAGGAAGTCATTTCAAATATGCCAGCAGCAGCTACTCGACTATTACTAGAACAAGAACAGATTAAACTAGATGCTGTTATTCCACTTGAGCTAGGTGCGGCAGCTACCTCTAGCGCAGTTGCCACCGCCGCGTGGCTTGGCGTGCCAACAATTGATGGCGATTATGCAGGTCGAGCGTTACCAGAAGTGGCTCAAATTTTGCCTGCCATTCACGGTTTTGATTTATTTCCCATTGCTAGTTGTGATCGTTATGGCAATCAAATAATTATTAAAAAAACAACTGGCCTCGCTATGACTGAGCGCTTAGGTAAAATCATGGCCACGGCTTCATTAGGTTTAGTGGGTCAAGCAACTTTGTTAATGCAATTGAAGCAAATGAAATCGGTTATGTTATTTCATACCCTGTCAAAAGCATTATCTGTCGGTGCAGCATTAAGAAAAGCGCGAGAACAAAAAGAAAATTCTCTGCAATCAATAATAGAATTAACTCAAGCTAACATTTTATTTATTGGCAAAGTGGTTGAACGCAAAGCAGAAGTACAAGAGGGATATTACATAGGCCATGTTCATATTGAGGGTGTTGATGCTTTTAAGAATAATAAATTCAAAATATGGGTTAAAAATGAAAATATTTTATCTTGGTTGAATGAAGAACCCTATGTTGCATGCCCTGATTTAATTATCATGGTTGATCAAGCAACGTTTGAACCCGTTATTATAGGCAAATTAGAGGTGGGGACTAGCGTTGTCGTTTTTGGCATTTCTGCGCCGCCAAACTTTCGCAGTTCAGCCGCGTTAAAATTGCTTGGACCTAAGCATTTTGGTTTCGATTTTGAGGCTAAAATTATTAGCTAATTCTATTCATTCTACCTATTTATTTTATTCGCTAATGCAGAGCGGTTTTCCTTATTATTGGAAGAATCAACAAGCATATTCAATGCGTTTATTGTAGCGTGTTGAAGTTCTTGTTTTTCCATTACCTCTTTTTGCTGTAATTTTTCTAGCAAAATGGTTAATGCTTTTTTTCCGCCATAGCCACTAATTAATTGCAGTAATGTTTCAGTAGGAGATAATTGTAAAGAATAATTCATTTGTTGTAGATGGACACGTTCTAATGTTTTCAATGATAATACATACTGATAAATAGGTTTCAATTCGAGATGATTTTTTTGTAGTTTACTCTGTATAGCATCTTGCTTATTTCTTAAATGCGATATTTTGTGTTGAATTTCTAATCGTGATTGTTCGCATTCTGCTTCTATTTTTTCGCGATGTGTTTGAAAATAATTTTCCCAGATGGCGTCGATATTTTCTGTGCGATAACGTTGTCTTATCAGCATTAAATAGTTATTTTTTTTCTCTTGATAATAAGTGTAAGGATGTTGTTCCTCCAGCGCATCCTCTATTTGTTGTTGAATGTCTTGCTGCTGATAGGATAATTCAATCGTATTTTTAACTAAGGGGACAAGATAATCTGGTTTGAAATCAGGATTGATAATACCAGCATAAGGAATTAAATAATCAGCTATTTCTTTATCATCCGTCATTTTAGTCGCGCTTATCATGCAGGCAATAAAAATACCTCGAATTTTTTCAACATTGATGACAGCGGCAGGGGTTTTATCCAATCGTTTTTTAAACGCATCTAATAAATGTAAAATGATATTAAGTGGTAATTCAGTGAGAGCTGGCTCACTATTTTTTGAAGATAATTTTTCCGTAAGCGATAATGTGGTAATAAAATAATGATTTATTTCTTGGAATTGTTTTTCCAAATCAGCATAATCAATGACAGATTGCTTCTCTTGCGCTAGCGTTTTCTCTTTGATCATTTTCAACATAATAGGAAGATACCACGGCGGTGACATGTTATTTGACGCTCCTCGTTTTTGTTTCTCATTTTGTGGGGCGAGCTTAGCAGGGTTTTTGCAGAAAAGCAGCCAAAATAGTATAAAAATGCTTATTTTTAGTTATCTTTTTTTGGAGCGGTTAATTTTTGTTCGTAAATTTGCTTGAGGCGAGAATGTTTTTGAAACATTTTGTTAAGGAGGTAGCTAGTTTTTGCGACTAGTTTGACTGCATGTTGCCAACGTTTAATTTTTTCATTGCGAGTAACTTTTTTTCGAACCATAAAAAATGCTCCTACGATAAATTCTGCTGAGAGTATCATTCTCTTGATTTGCACGTTGCCATACCCCTTGCACTTCAAAATGCGAAGTTAAACATTCCATCTTGCGGCGAATTTAAAATGTTTTTCGGTCGAAAAAACTCGAAATACCGCAAGTATTCCTGCGTTTTTTCTCATTCAAAACATTCTAACTTCTTGCAATCTGGACGTTCAATTTCGCATTTTGAAGTGCAAGGGGTATATTTGAGGAAAATGAAAAAAAAACATTGTCATCTCGGAAAGAGATGACTGAACGACAGTTTATCAGAGCCATCAGGCAAAACCTATCGCTCCCAATACATTTTCGTTATATGATTTCCCTGAGTTAAACGTCGAATAATTTATTCAATGAAATGAATGTTTAAATAAATGTTTCAATAAATACTTTAATCAATATTGAGCAACTGATAAAAGGTGAATGTTAAAATGATTGGACAATTACGCGGCATTATCTTAGAAAAACAACCGCCTCAATTATTAATCGATGTGCAAGGCGTTGGCTATGAAGTGGATGCGCCCATGGGCACGTTTTATCAATTACCTGACACTGGACGTGAAGTGCGATTATTCATTCATTTTGTGGTGCGCGAAGATGCACATCATTTATATGGTTTTTATACGCGCGAAGAACGCCAATTATTTCGTACCTTGCTCAAAGTAAATGGCGTTGGCCCGCGGTTAGCGCTCACGATTTTATCCAGCAGCGCACCCGAAGAATTTGTGCGCTTGGTGTTAAACAATGACACGGCCAGTTTAGTACGCATGCCGGGTGTCGGCAAAAAAACCGCGGAACGATTAGTGATCGAAATGCGCGATAAATTAACTGATTGGCATCGAGCAGATAAAGTAGAGAGTATAGCGATTGGACAAGCAGCGCCACTCAGCGGTCGTCATCAAATTTTACAAGATGCGATTTCTGCTTTAATTACGCTGGGCTACAAGCAACAAGAAGCAAATCGTACCGTCACAAAATGTGATGATGGTGCGGCAACCAGTGAAGAATTAATACGCCGTTCGTTGAGAGAAATGATGTGAATGGTTTGTAGAGAGAAAAAAGGACAAAAATAATGGATATAGAAATTGATAGAGTGGTTGCACCGCAACAACAAGAAAACGATGCGGTTGACCGCGCGCTACGACCCAAATATTTAAAAGATTATATTGGTCAAGATACTGTCCGCGAGCAAATGGCGATTTTTATCCAGGCTGCAAAAGCACGCGGCGATGCGCTCGATCATGTGTTAATATTTGGACCGCCCGGATTAGGTAAAACGACGCTTGCTAATATTATTGCCAATGAATTGGGCGTGAGTTTGAAGCAAACCTCTGGCCCCGTATTGGAACGTCCTGGCGATGTTGCTGCTCTCTTAACCAATTTGCAGGCAGGCGATGTGTTATTTATTGATGAAATTCACCGTTTAAGCCCCGTGGTGGAAGAAGTGTTATATCCCGCCATGGAAGATTATCAAATTGATATTATGATTGGCGAAGGTCCGGCGGCCCGCTCAATCAAGCTCGATATTCCCGCATTTACCTTAGTAGGTGCGACCACGCGCGCAGGTTTATTGACATCGCCATTGCGTGATCGTTTTGGGATTGTGGAGCGTTTGGAGTTTTACCAAGTACCGGCGTTAACGCATATTGTGCGGCGTTCGGCGGATATTTTAAATATCGCGATTGATGAACACGGTGCGACCGAAGTTGCGCGCCGTTCACGCGGCACGCCGCGCATTGCGAACCGATTGTTACGCCGCGTGCGTGATTATGCGGAAGTGAAAGCCAGCGGCCAAGTCACGGAACAAATAGTGAAACGCGCCCTCGATTTTTTGCGGGTAGATAGCTTAGGATTTGATATCATGGACCAGAAATTATTGTTGGCATTGATGGAAAAATTTGATGGCGGCCCGGTAGGTTTAGAAAGTTTGGCAGCATTTATCAATGAAGAAAAAGGCACGATAGAAGATGTGATCGAACCTTTTTTAATTCAACAAGGATTTATCTTGCGTACTCCGCGTGGGCGCATGGCAACTAAACACGCTTATATGCATTTTGGATTAAAATCGCCAGAGAAATTGGCGATGACGCAAAACATGAATTTGTTTGAAACGGTTGAGAGTTAAAATCCACCATCAACAAGCAACTACTATAAAAGCAGGAGAAAAACGTAATGAACTATGATGCATCGTTATTAGGTTATTTTTTAAATGCGGGTTTAATCGTAAAATGTGTGATGCTTATTTTAGTGGGCGCATCGATTTGCTCGTGGACGTATATTTTGCAACGCGGTTTTTATTTGAATGAGATGAATAAATCCGCTGCGCATTTTGAGCGCGCTTTTTGGTCAGGCGAAGATTTGGCCTTGTTATATAACAATGCGAGTCGACAAAAATCGGGATTGGGTGGTGTCGAAGCTATTTTTCAAGCGGGTTTTAAAGAGTTTTTACGTTTTCGTAAACAAACTGGCGCACATTTTGAAGATATCATGGAAAATACTAAACGTGCCATGCGTGTCGCCCAAATGCGTGAGCAAGATAAATTAGAACAACATTTACCATTTTTAGCGATTGTTGGTTCTATCAGTCCGTATGTAGGTTTATTTGGGACGGTATGGGGAATTATGCAAGCGTTTCGCGCGCTCGCCAGTGTGCAGCAAGCAACGATTGCGATGGTGGCGCCTGGCATTGCTGAAGCGTTGATTGCGACGGCGCTTGGTTTGTTTGCAGCGATTCCAGCGGTGATTGCTTACAACCGTTTTATTTCTGCAATCAGCAGATTAATGAATCGATTTGATGCTTTCCAAGAAGAATTTACTAATTTATTAATTCGCCAATCACAAACTAGTTCTACTTCAGTTCCTGAAGCGGAGAGGATAGCGTAATGGCACACATACATCATCCGGGTTCACGACGTCCGATTTCTGATATCAATGTGGTTCCATTTATTGATGTCATTTTGGTGTTGTTAATTATTTTTATGATCACGACGCCGTTGTTGACGCAAGGCGTGAAAGTTGATTTACCCAAAACGCAGGCGAAAGCGATTAATGATCAACAAAAAGAACCATTAATTGTGACGGTAGATTCGAAGGGGCAATTTTATTTGAATTTAGCAGATAAACCCAATCAACCATTAACAGCGCGCTCACTTTCTTATTTAGCCAATCAACAATTAAATGCAAATGCACAGCAATCACCAGCGAATCAACGGCCGGTGTTGGTGCGTGCCGATAAAAATGTGAATTATGGCAAAGTCATGGAAGCGATGGTGTTATTGCAACAAGCGGGCGCAAAAAGCGTGGGCTTGATTACGCAGCTGACATCGTCATCATCATCTTCTGCTCCGCAAGCTGCTGGTTAATGGGTGTGATGGCTAATTCGCGCGGGCAATTTTATTTTTTTATCTCAGCAACATTACATAGTATTTTGTTGTTGTGTTTAGTATTGAGTATGGATTTTGCAGCGCCTTTAGTAGTATTTGAAAATACCAATAAACAAGATGTGATTAGCGCGGTGGTATTGGGCGATACTGCAAAAAGTAAAATTTTACCGAAAAAAGAAATCGTGAAACCCATACAAAAAATAGAAAAAACTGAAAAAGAAACGCCACCACTCAAAACCATCACGCCACCAGTGATTGAAAAAAATGTGATTGCGTTAAAACCAAAAGAAAAGAAAAAACCAGATGTGGATTTAATCGCAAAAAATTTATTAGCTGATATTGAAAAAGAAAAAGCGAAACCAATACCCAAAAAAGAAAAAGTGCCAGCAAAGCAATTAAGCACCAAGTTTGAAAAATTATTACGTGAACAAGCAGAACAATCGTTGCGTCAACAATTATTAAATGAAGACATTATTTTGAAAGGAATGGAAACGCGGCAATCACAAGGCGAAATAAATAAATATAAAGCGCTGATTTTGCAGGCGATCAGTGAGCAATGGATTGTACCGACGCAAGCTAATAAAAAATTATATTGTGAATTACTGATACGTGTTGCGCCAGGCGGCATGGTATTAGATGTGCAAGTGACAAAGAGCAGCGGCGATCCGTCATTGGATAGTTCTGCGCGCGCTGCTGTGTTAAAAGCATCGCCATTGCCGGTGCCAAATAGTAATGATGATTTTGAACCTTTCCGCCGCTTTGTGTTGAAGGTAAAGCCTGAGAATGTAGTGGTAAATTAGGTGATTGGTTGAAAGAGTGGCCGTGGTATGCCGTCGTCTGAGGTCGAATAAGTCTATCTATAAATTTATATAAAACAAATATATACAAAATAAATAAAAATGACAATTATTTGCCCATTTATGCTATGCTAATAGCAATTGAACTAGACATTGGTGCAATTATTGGATAGAAATTGGATAACTTGGCTTATAAAATAGCTTATTAACACATGGAGCAGTGACCGTGGACTTATCATTAAACTTACCCTTATTCGATTTATCATTATTTATTACTTGCCTCGCTTTCATCGCTGTTTATCTCACGTATGTGTATGTGCGCGATAAACATGTTCACTATCAAAAAATGCATTTCGTCTACGAAGAAAAATTGAAAGAACGTGAATCAACAGAACTGCAATTAAAACAAGAAATTCAATCGTTAGAAGAAAAACTGCAACATACGTTTGAAGATCCTGTCACACATTTGTTAAGTTGGAAATTATTTGAAGATAGACTGACACAAAATATTCGAGATAGTGGCCGTTATCATTTTCATTTAGCCGTGTTATCAGTTGATATCGATGATTTCAAATCCATTAATAGAGCATTGGGTTATGAAGTTGGAAATGCTTTATTACGTGAAGTGGGTGCACGATTATTATCTTGTATTCGCCAAGTGGATAGCGCCACACGTTTTGCTAATGACACTTTTGTAGTGTTACTCGCACAATTGACTAATGCGGAAACCGCGGTGATAGCGACACAACGTATTTTGCAATGTTTGGCTGAACCATTTCATCTCAATGAACATGAACTATATATTACGGCGCACGTGGGTATTGCTATGTATCCTATCGATGGTGAAGAGGCGACGGTATTAGTGCGCAGTGCTGAGCACGCTTTACATTTTGCGAAAACCCAAGGCAAACATATTTATCAATTTTGCCAAGAAGGATTACATCATCAAAGTGAACGCGTATTAGCGTTGCATACGCATTTGAATCACGACGCTGTTTTCAATGAATTTTTGCTTTATTTCCAACCCATTGTCGATACAAAACATGAAACCATTTTATGTTTGGATGCATTACCTTATTGGCAACATCCGCAATTAGGATTAATTGCGCCGCAGGAATTATTATCCCAAGCAGAGAAACAACGTAAATTGAATCTTGTATCAGAATGGTTGTTTACTCAGGCTATTAAGCAATTTATGCATTGGCGTACATTAGGTTTTAATCCTGCGTTTTTAGGTATTTCTGTGCACTTCACGCAATTGGAAAACAGTCATTTTGTTTATCGGTTATCACATATTTTGCAATCGTCGCAATGCAAACCAGAATGGATATTGTTAGAAATTACGGGTAATTTTACGCAGGCTTCCAAAGAAACATTAGTCAAAACGTTTAATATGTTGAAATATTTAGGCGTTAATATTGCCATTGATGATTTTGGAACAGGATCATTTTCATTGTGGCAATTAAAAAATTTCCCCGCACAGTATATTCGTTTAAATAGCGAGTTGATCGAAGACGTTGATACGCATCTACAAACCGCTGAATTAGTTAAATCGATGCTGACTTTAGCCAGTGGCATGGGGATACAAGTGATTGTTCAAGGGGTGGAATCGGATCCCCAAGCAGCAAAGCTCAAAGAATTAGGCTGTTTTCTGCAACAAGGTCAATTGCTAGGCGCGCCGCTGCCGCAAGATGAAATCGCGAGTCAGATGGCAGTCCCCGCAGCAGAATGATATACTCGCTGAAAAAATGGAGCATGTTTATTCATCGCATCATTATCTTATGTAACTCAAGAACGTACGTCTTTGTACTCGACTCTTCCCACATCCTGGTCGCGACGTCCTTCGTTTACATAATATAATGATGCGGTGAATAAACATTCTCAAAAATGAGGGCTACAAAATGCTGCGCAAAATTGCCACTTTTTTATTATTCGTTTCATTTATTTCATCTATTTTGTTTATGTCACTAGTGCCAACCGCAGCATTTGCCGTATTAAGCATGGAATTAACGCGGGGGGTGGCTGGCGCTATTCCCATTGCGGTTGTGCCATTTGCACTTCCTGATAAAGCCTTACCTCGCGAACAAAATATCTCTAACGTGATTGGCAATGATTTACAGCAAAGTGGGCGTTTTAAAGTGTATGGCGAAAATGCGTTAAAAGTATTTCCCAATGATGCCCGTGATGTTCCCACTGATTATTTTCGTCGTTTAAGCATTGATCATGTGGTCGTTGGCAAAGTAGAACCATTGGGCGGCGATCGTTATCAAGTGAGTTTTCAATTATTAGATATGTATCGTGGCAAAGGCGATGAAAGTGCGGTATTAGGCCGAAAATATACGATTTCTGGCAATGAATTACGCTCGGTCGCACATCATATTAGCGATTTAATTTATCAACAAATAACGGGCGTACACGGGATTTTTTCGACGAAATTAGTCTATGTGGTGGTGCAACGTGTGGGCAATGGCCAAGCACGTTATTTCTTAGAAGTGGCTGACCAAGATGGTTACAATCCGCGACCTTTATTAGTTTCATCTGAACCCATCATGTCACCTTCTTGGTCGCCCGATGGTAAACAAATTGCCTATGTGTCTTTTGAAAAACGTAAAGCCAATATCTATTTACAAAATGTTGCGACCGGCGGCAGACAATTGCTCAGCGATTTTCCGGGTATTAATGGCGCGCCAGCCTGGTCGCCGGATGGCAAACAATTAGCATTAGTATTATCAAAAAGTGGTGCGCCAAATATTTATTTAATGGATATTGCAACGCGCAGTTTAACGCAATTAACACGTGATTCTTATATCAATACTGAACCCGCGTGGTCACCTGATGGTAAATCATTATTATTTACGTCGAATCGCAGCGGCGGTGTGCAAGTGTATCAGTTGAATTTAGCGACGCGTGCTATTTCTCGCGTGACATTTGATGGCGATTATAATGCGCGCGCTTCTTTTTCTGGAAATGGCAATCAAGTGGCGATGATACATCGCGTGTCTGGGATTTATAATATTGGCATTTTAGATTTAGATGCAGGCACGACAAAAGTGTTAGGTAGTTCAGCAGCAGATAGTGCGTCACCTAGCATGGCGCCAAATGGCAGCATGATTTTATATGACACGGTTTATGGTGGCCGCAATGTGTTAGCGATGGTGTCTGCGGATGGCCGCGTTCAATTACGTTTGCCGGCACGCAATGGTGAAGCACAAGATCCCGCCTGGTCACCATTTTTGTAACACATTATTTTTTATTTGATTGACTAAACTGATTAATGAAGTCCACCCAATTCATCTTGCTATGTGAATATTTCACGGTATACTTTTGCAAATGGTTATAGTTGAAAAGAGAGGAAAAATCAAATGCAATTAAAAAAATGGATACAAATCATATTAATTACTAGCAGCATTTTGACGTTAGCTGCTTGTTCATCCGCACATAAAAATCGTAATCCAGCTGCAGTCAGTGATGCCAATGCCGCTTATGGCAGTGGAGGAGCGCAAGCTTCTGGTTTAGGAGATGAATCGGGTTTTGGTGATCAAGCGGGTGGAAGTCAGCAAGCGACTACTTCTAAACGTACTTATTATTTTGATTTCGATAGCAATGTGGTACGCAATGACGACAAACCTGCGATTGAAATGAATGCTGATTATTTAGCGACTCATGCAAGTGCCAAAGTATTGTTGGAAGGACATACTGACCCACGTGGTAGTCGCGAATACAATATTGGTTTAGGCGAACGTCGTGCTAAAGCGGTTGCAGAAATTTTATTGATGAATGGGGTAAGTGCAGGCCAAATTCGTATTGTGAGTTATGGCGCAGAAAAATTGGCTTCGCCTGGTCATTCAGAAGCAGATTATCAAAAAGACAGACGCGTTGTTTTAGTTTATTTACAACGATAATCATGTTTATGAGTGAGGATAGGTAAATGATGTTACGCACAATAGTGGTCGTTGTTTTCGTTGGCTTACTGCAATTGAATATGATGATGGCCGCTGTTGCTGCGGAAGCACCTGTCTACGATGTAGATACTGTCCAGCAACAATTTGAAAACAGTAGTGATCAAAGTCAAGATTATCCGCCGCCACCGCCGCCCAATCAGGAAGAAACATTTGTACCAGCGCAACCAGCATCGCCATCAGCATCATCCTCTTCTTCTACAGGAACTTCTGCCGTCATTGCGTCATCACCATCATCTGATGAGATGCAACCGCCTTTACCACCACCGCCAGCTTCTTCAGCGGAACCGGTGATGTCACCTGCTGCGACGGCCAATCTTAGTACTGGACAACGGTTGACGCGAATTGAACGACAAGTCAGTAGTTTGCAAACCATGGTGTCAGCAACACAAACAGAAGCGCTACAAAGTGAAATTCAAAGTTTACGTAATCAAATAGAACAATTAAATCGTTCAGTACAACAAATGCAAGCTCAACAAAAAAGTATGTATGCAGATGTTGATAAACGGTTATCGCAACAAAATGCAGCGGTGAGTAAAATAAAAAATACGACGGTGACGACAACGGCCGCGAATGAAGCGAGTGTTACCTCGTCGCCATCATCATCAACTAATAAATCAGTACGTAAACTCAAAGCGATCACAACAGCCGATGCATCTGCATCTTCAACGAGCGGTGAGCAAATGAATGTTGCTGAAGAACAGCAAATTTATCAAACCGCTTACAATTTAATTAAAGCTAAAAAATATAATGAAGCCGTTGATGCGTTGCAAAGTATGTTAAAGAAATATCCTTCAGGACAATTTGCGTCGAATGCCCATTATTGGTTGGGCGAATTATATGGATTATTGGGTAAGAATGATCAATCACTAGCTGAATTTAGTGCGGTTGTCAAAGAATATCCTGATAGCCCGCGTGTTGCTGACGCTCAATTAAAAGTGGGTTTGATTTATGCATCACAATCGAAATGGTCGGATGCAAAAACCGCATTCAAAAAAGTTATTAATCGTTATCCAGGAACGGCATCCTCTCGGCTCGCATCGGAACAGCTTAAGCAGATTAAACAAGCAGGAAATTAATATTATATTTCGGAAGAGTACCGCGTACCCCGGGTCGCGGCTCTGATCGCCATGAACAAATTACGCATCACTGAAATTTTTTTTTCCTTACAAGGCGAAACCAACACTGTCGGTTTGCCGACAGTATTTATTCGTCTCACTGGGTGTCCGTTACGTTGTCAATATTGTGATACTGCCTATGCGTTTCATGGTGGTAAATGGTGTGACTTAAACACGATTATTGCCGAAGTTAAAAGACATCGCACGCCGTATGTGACGGTTACTGGCGGCGAGCCTCTCGTCCAAAAAAGTTGTTTGGTGTTACTTAAACGTTTATGCGATGACGGCTTCAACGTTTCTTTAGAAACCAGCGGTGCACTTGATGTGTCATTGGTAGATGCGCGCGTAGTTAAAGTGATTGATATCAAAACGCCAGGCTCGCAGGAAGTTGAAAAAAACAATTGGGATAATTTGACGCATTTATTATCTCATGATCAAATCAAGTTTGTACTGTGTGATCGTGATGATTATGATTGGGCCAAGCAAATCCTGGCGCAATATCGGTTATCAGAAAAGTGTCAGGTGTTATTTAGCCCTAGCTATGAGCAATTGAATCCCACTGAATTAGCTGAGTGGATTTTGCATGACCAATTACCAGTACGTATGCAGATACAATTACATAAATTTTTGTGGGGAAATGCGCCTGGCCGTTGATATTTTGCGAGAAATCCGTAATATAGCGGCTTGGCTTAACATGCCATTTTTACCGTAAACGGGTCGTTAGCTCAGTCGGTAGAGCAGCAGGCTTTTAACCTGTTGGTCCTGCGTTCGAATCGCAGACGACCCATTTCTTTATTGTCTCTCCAGAAACCACACGAAGCATTTAAGACAATGAAAAGACCGCGCATGGGCGTGGATTACGCTGGGCATCATTGGGCCAAGCGTTTGTTGCGGTTTTATATCAAAGGCAATTCCTTCGTCTCGAAAAAATAAGCATTCTTACGATTTCATTATTAATAAACAAATAATTTGAAAATATCGAATATCGATATATAATATCAAGGAGAAAGTATGATAATAAATTTTAAAAGCAAAATGGCACAAGATATATTTGATGGGATTAGTTCTAGCGCTTCGAGAAAAATCCCAATAAATTTGCACGATAAAATTAGCAGACTTTTTGATCAATTAAATGTAGCAACAAAAATTGAAACGTTGCAAGTTCCACCAGGGAATCATTTAGAAAAATTAACGGGTGGATTAAAAGAATATTGGAGTATAAGAGTCAATAAAAAATGGAAAGTTATTTTCATTTAGGAAAATGGGAAAGCGTTTAATGTTGATATTATTGATTATCATTAGGAGAAATGTATGTTACCAAAAAAAAGATCACCTACTCATCCGGGAAAAATGTTATTAAAAGAATTCTTAGAGCCGCGAGGTATGACGCAAAAAGAATTTGCTGCGCATTTAGGTTGGACGTATGCACGTTTAAACGAAATTATTAATGGTCGCCGCGGCATGAGTGCAGCCTCTGCGCTCGCGTTTGCAGATGCTTTTAATATGGAGCCAGAGTTTTGGCTAAATCTGCAACGCGACTGGGACTTGTGGCATGCCATGAAGAAACATAAAAAAATTAAATCTATTGATAAAGCTGCATAAAAAATTTTATTTACGACTTGTAAAACGCATGTTTTGTATGCACACTCAAAAAATACATATACACAAAAAGAGGATTGAAGATGTATTCTTCTGTAAATTTTATATATGACGTATTGTCGCAAGCAACGGATAGTGATCGGGATAGTGATCGCAGCGATGAAAGTAATGCGAATAATCAACAGTCTAATGAGGTGACCTCGTTACTCGCATCACAAAATATTGAATTACAAGTTTTTTCAACCAACGATGAACAAACTCCGATTGAAGAAGGTCCGCAATTTTATCCTACGCTTGAAGAAATGCGTCATGCTAATATTATTCTTCAAACAGCGAATGCACGCGCTACAGAAAATGTCGCGTACTTATGGAAGAATTCACGAGATTATGTTTATTTACAATTTCTCATGCATACTTCTTTTTTCATTCTTTGTGCCATCGATATTAAATTTGCTATTTATTCAGCGAATGCTACTGCGGAGGCTGCTTTAAATTATTTAAAATATGTATGCGGGCGACAAGAAAAAAAATTAGAAATAAAACAACAAGAATTAACTCATTTGCAAAATGAATTTCAAACAGTGGAACCAGAATGGAATAAATTAGTTGCACAAAAAACCTTGATTAATACTGACTGGTCGAATCCACCTGACGATAATTGTGTATCTTGGTTGAACGATAACGGAGTGCGTACTAACTTGACCGCTATTTTTCCTAAAATGCCATCTCCAACAGCCTGGTGTTATCTCGATAGCGGTAATCGTCATCACCCGCTCTCCGCTTGTGACCAATTGGCAAAATCAGGATGTGAGGTGGAAGAAAATATAAAAGCATTATGGGAAAAAAAGTGGTTTTTAATCGAGCAATTAAAACAAGAAAAAGCTGACGTTGGCCATGCTGTCGATAATATTAATAGTACAAAACAAGCCATTGCTGATTTTACGCCTAGTTTTGGTTTTTACCCAATGGTAGCAATAACAGGTGCCGTTGTTTTTATTTTTAGCGGGTTATTTTATAATACCCCAAGTCTTATACAATCTTTTAAAGATTATCAGGCACAAAAAATAAACATACATTCGCTTGATGTTGCCATTCTTCATCCAGAAGAACGAGAGCGAGTAAAAACATTATTACAGCGTTTAAATATTTTATCTGAAAATAAATTAATTCCTGACCTCATTAAAGAATTAGAAAAAAGAATAACGCTAGCACGACAATCAAATTTCAGTGGAATACAACAGCATTCATATTTCGCACCAGAGCACGTGGTTAATTCCACCTCTCCATTAAATGAAGTGATAGAAAATGATGAAACGCATTCTTTCCGCGTCGTCAACTAGGAGAAGCAGAACAGCATTGTATCAAATATGTTGCACAAAGTAGAGCCAATTTCGTTTGTATTTTTGATTAATTGATGATTGCAGTGAACTAATTTTTTTTTTTATTTCTTTATTATTTAATAAGACTATTATTTGAGTTAAATAATAATTATTTATTTTTCCTTTCCAGATTAAATCTACTAATAAATTAGCCATTATTTTCTTATTGTAAATATATTCGAAATGACAATGAAATCATTTCGAATAGTAAATAGTAGTGCAGCAAAGTGAGAGATCTTCTGATTAAACTAATTAAACAAGATCATTTCATCTCATCGAGATCCCTCACTGCTATCGCTAATAACACGAACCCGAATGATGCTGATGAGAATGTTCATCTGCTGTCATCGTATTTGCGTTATATTTTTCGCGCAAAATAGCTGCCGCCGTCACCATATTTTTTAATGCTGCTTCTGTTTCTGGCCAGTTACGTGTTTTCAAACCACAATCAGGATTAATCCATAATTGTTCGGTCGGAATAAAACGCGCTGCTTTTTCCATCAACGTCACAATTTCTTCAACACTCGGAATGCGTGGCGAATGAATGTCATAGACACCCGGACCAATATCATTCGGATAAGCAAAGCCTTCAAATGCTTGCAATAATTCCATATCTGAACGCGATGTTTCCATAGTGATGACATCGGCATCTAATTCTGCAATTGATTGAATAATGTCATTGAATTCCGAATAACACATGTGCGTGTGAATTTGCACATCATCAGGCACGCAACAAGACGCTAATCGGAAACAATAAACCGCTTGTTGCAAATAATCTTGCCAATCTTGTTCGCGCAGTGGCAAGCCTTCACGGAAAGCTGGTTCATCAATTTGTATGACTTGGATTCCTGCATTTGCTAAGTCATTCACTTCATCACGCAATGCCATGGCAATTTGTTTTGCTGTATCAAAACGCGATTGATCATCACGCACAAACGACCAACATAAAATCGTGATCGGTCCTGTCAACATGCCTTTAACTGGTTGTTTTGCGAGTGATTGCGCGTACTTCGCCCATTCAATTGTCATGGGTGTGGGTCGGCTGACGTCACCAAAAATAATCGGTGGTTTCACACAACGTGAACCATAACTTTGTACCCAACCATTTTGCGTGAAGGCAAAACCTTGCAGCAATTCACCAAAATATTCGACCATGTCATTACGTTCTGCTTCACCGTGTACCAACACATCAATGCCTAACGCCAATTGTTTTTGAATCGCAAAAGCAATGTGTTTATGCATTTCATCACGATACGTTGCATCATTGATTTTTCCTAATTTATAGTCTTGGCGCGTACCACGAATTTCTTGTGTTTGTGGAAAAGAACCAATAGTCGTCGTCGGAAAATTCGGCAACTTTAATTTTGCGCGTTGCGCTTTTTGACGAACAACATATTTATGCTGACGTTGGGTCATCTCGGGCGTGACTGCATTACAACGTTGTTTGACTGGCATATTATGAATGCGCGGTGATTTTTGTCTTGAAGCAAGCGCGGCATCGTTTTCAGCCAATTCTTTCTTGATTGCTTCTTCGCCATCATTTAATGCACGCGTGAGCAAAGAAATTTCATGCAATTTTTGTGTGGCAAAACCCAACCAACTTTTTAATTCCGCATCTAATTTTGTTTCTGCGGCTAAATCAACAGGGCAATGTAATAACGAACAAGAACTGCCCACCCACAAACGTTGTTTTAATGTTTGTTGCAGTGGTGTTAACAACGCCAAGGTATTGCGTAAATTATTGCGCCAAATATTGCGTCCATCAACCACACCCACTGACAATATTTTATTGGCCGGTAATTGTTTTTGTACTGCACACAATTGATTTAAGCCTCGTACCAAATCAATATGCAACCCCGCCGTCGGTAAGTGGCAGGCTAATTCCAAATTATTTCCTAACGGACCAAAATACGTCGTCAGCATTAATTTTAATTGATCGATTTGCAAATCTTGATAGGTTTGTTGAAACGCTTCTTGCCAATCACGTGGTAAATCCAACACTAAAATCGGTTCATCGATTTGTACCCATTCCACGCCTTGTTTTTGCAATTTGATTAATATATCGCGATACACTTTTTGCAAATTCGGCAATAAACTTAATTTATTAAATTGCGCGTTTTTGGCTTTACCTAACCATAAATAACTTAATGGCCCTAATAGGATAGGTTTAACTGGTTTGCCAAATTGTTGCGCTTCAGTGACTTCATTAAATAATTTTTGACTGCTGATTTTAAAAGTTTGATCAGTATTAAATTCCGGCACAATGTAATGATAATTGGTATCAAACCATTTTGTCATTTCACAAGCCGTTGTATCAGTGCCAGTCGGTGCGCGACCACGTGCCATACGAAAATAAGTGTCGATATCTACTTCATCAATATTTTTCGCAAACCGTTCTGGAACGACACCCAATAATGCCGATAAATCTAAAACATGGTCATACCAAGAAAAATCACCGGCAGATAAAAAATCATGACCGGCAGCAATTTGTCGCGCCCAGTTGGCAGCACGAATTTGCTGACCTTCTTTTTCTAAGGCCTCACGGGAAATGTCACCTTTCCAATATTTTTCTACAGCCCATTTTAATTCTCGATTTAAACCAATACGCGGGAAACCTAACTGATGTGCAATTGCCATAATAAATCCTTTTCTGTTAATTCTGCTGCTGTTAATTAAATTTATTTATTGTGCGATTGAGTGTTTAAAGCAAGATTACTGGGAATAATCGCTTTAGCTGGTTGGTTTTTATACCTGGTGCGCCCAGCAAGCTGATACTCAAATCAGCGCACCTGCGGAAAATACCATGATGAAAGCAATGGTTTCAAGTATGCTTAACAAACATTTTCTGATTTTGAAAATGTGAGGACAGCCATGAGTAAAAATATTCAAAAGCGTACGAAACAGATTTTTAATTAACAATTTTTCACGGGAAAATAAAAAGTCATGAATTATCAGAGTCGCGACCAACCATGAGGGGCGGTGCTTTTAAAATAAAAAAGCCCATTATTGCTAATGGGCTTTTAAGATTTTAAGACACGTCTATTATTCTTCTAAAAATAAAGTGTGTCCGAGGAAAGTTTTCAGTTATTGTTATTCGCCAATAACTGTAACGTTTTCCGCTTGTGGGCCTTTTTGTCCTTGAATCACAGTAAATTCTACGCGTTGTCCTTCTTGTAAGGTGCGGTAGCCGTTACCATTAATAGAACGAAAGTGAACAAACACATCTGGACCATTTTCAGGTTGAATAAAACCAAACCCTTTATCATTGTTGAACCATTTTACGGTTCCTTTTACACGTGCTGCTGCTGACATAACGAATTGACCTCTAAAGTTTAAAGTAATGCCCCTTTCATGACTCTTCGATTGAGCAGAGATTAATCAAGGGAAGGTATAATCTACCAGAAAATTTTTATTTAGTCTTATGAAAAGATAAAAAAATGAAAAATAATTGACGATTGACAGCAGAAAGGTTGCGTGGAAAAGAATTTATTTGCTAGTCTCCGTTTAATTTACTGTTTTTGAGTAAGTTAATTTTTTGTTAAATAATTAAACGAGAGGAGTTGTTATGTGGATTAGAACAGAAAGCGCAAATACCATTACTTATACTTATAAAAATGATACTTATGAAAATGAGAATAATAATAAGAATTCTCCATAAACAGAAAAACAACTTTTAGCTAGGCAATTACGTATGTTTAGAGAATATCAGCAAGCACCTAAACAAACAGAAAACATAATTAGAATTGTAAAAGGGAATAAATAATAATTAAACTTGTCATTGCGAAGCTACAAAGAACCGTGGCAATCCGGCTTCGATTCCTCGCAATTGACAGTAAAATTTTTTATCCTACAAAATTTTCTGCTCATTGAAGTTATCTAAATTGTCCTTATGTATTACACTAAATACTTAGTAATACATAGCAACACCTTGTAACGCGAAAGGAGAATAACGACGTATGCGAATGGATAAATTAACCAGTAAATTTCAAGCCGCACTCGCCGATGCGCAATCATTAGCGCTGGGCCAAGATCATGCGGTGATAGAACCCGTGCATGTCATGAAAGCCTTGCTCAATGAAGAAGGCAGTAGCATTGCTTCTATTCTCACGAAATCTAGCGTCAATGTTCCGCAATTACGCACGCAATTAGACGCAGCCATCAAACGCTTACCCAAAGTAGAAGGCACGGGCGGTGAAATTCACATCTCAAACGAATTAAATCGCATCTTGAATCTCACCGATAAACTCGCGCAAAAACGCAAAGACCAATATATTTCTTCCGAATTATTTTTATTAGCGGCCGTTGAAGACAATGGCACTTTAGGTGACCTCTTACGCCAAGATGGTGCAACTAAAACCAAATTGGAACAAGCAATTGATGAAGAACGTGGAGGGCAAACAGTGGCCGATCAGAATGCTGAAGACCAACGCAATGCGTTAGCAAAATATACGATTGATCTTACCGCGCAAGCAGCCAAAGGCAAACTTGATCCAGTGATTGGGCGCGATGCTGAAATTCGTCGCACGATACAAGTGTTACAACGCCGCACCAAAAATAATCCAGTATTAATTGGCGAACCGGGTGTGGGTAAAACTGCCATTGTTGAAGGATTAGCGCAGCGTATTATTAATGGCGAAGTCCCTGAAGGTTTACGCGAAAAACGTTTATTAGCGCTGGATTTAGGCGCACTCATCGCCGGCGCAAAATTTCGCGGCGAATTTGAAGAACGATTAAAAGCAGTGTTAAAAGAATTAGCAAAACAAGAAGGGCAAATCATTTTATTTATTGATGAATTGCATACTATGGTGGGTGCCGGTAAAGCAGAAGGTTCAATGGATGCCGGCAATATGTTGAAACCCGCGCTCGCGCGCGGCGAATTACATTGTGTTGGCGCAACTACACTGGATGAATATCGCAAATATATCGAGAAAGATGCCGCGCTCGAACGCCGTTTTCAACGCATTTTAGTCGAAGAACCGAGCGTCCCCGATACCATTGCGATTTTGCGTGGCTTAAAAGAACGCTATGAAGTACACCACGGAGTTGAAATTACTGATGCCGCGATTGTTGCTGCCGCCACTTTATCGCACCGTTATATTACCGATCGCAATTTGCCGGATAAAGCCATCGATTTGATTGATGAAGCCGCCAGTAACATTCGCATGGAAATCGATTCCAAACCAGAAGTCATGGATAATTTAGATCGTCGTATTATTCAATTAAAAATTGAACGCGAAGCCTTAAAAAAAGAAAAAGATGAGGGATCAAAAAAACATTTAGAAAAGTTAGAATCCGATTTAAAAAAATTAGAAGGTGAATATAAAAAATTAGAAACGATTTGGAAGGCAGAAAAAGGAACGTTGCAAGATGCGCAAGCAATTAAAAGTGAATTAGAAAAAGCGCGCATGGAATTTGATCAAGCGCGGCGCTCCGGCAATTTAACGCGCATGGCAGAATTGCAATACGCGCGTATTCCCGAATTAGAAAAACAATTAGCCGCCGCATCTTCAGGCAATCAGCAAAAAGAAACTCAATTATTACGTAATAAAGTGACTGATGAAGAAATTGCTGAAGTCGTATCGAAATGGACACACATTCCGGTTTCGAAAATGTTGGAAAGTGAAAAAGAAAAATTAATTCACATGGAAGAAGCGTTACATCAGCGCATTATTGGTCAAAGCCAAGCGGTGACCGCGATTTGCCATGCCATTCGCCGCTCGCGTGCAGGTCTTGCCGATCCCAATCGACCGATTGGTTCGTTTTTATTTTTAGGACCGACGGGCGTGGGTAAAACAGAATTATGCAAAGCGCTTGCCGCTTTTTTATTTGATACAGAAGAAGCAGTAATTCGTCTCGATATGTCAGAATTTATGGAAAAACATTCAGTGGCGCGTTTATTGGGCGCACCGCCCGGTTATGTGGGTTATGAAGAAGGTGGTTATTTAACAGAACGTGTGCGTCGCCGACCTTATTCTGTGATTTTATTAGATGAAGTGGAAAAAGCGCATCCCGACGTATTCAATGTATTATTACAAGTATTAGATGATGGTCGTTTGACAGATAGCCAAGGACGTACAGTGGATTTTCGTAACACGGTGGTGGTGATGACATCGAATTTAGGATCTGATTTGATTCAAGAAATTGCAGAACGTGGCGATTATTTCGAAATGAAAAAAGCAGTGATGGAAGTTGTCACCAAACATTTTCGTCCAGAATTTATTAATCGTATTGATGAAATCGTGGTGTTCCATCCATTGGATAAAAAACAAATTACAGCGATTGCGAAATTGCAAATTGATCGCTTACGTGCACGCTTAGCGGAGCGTGAATATGGGTTAATAGTGGCCGAGGAAGCGTTGGATTATTTAGCATCTGCGGGGTATGATCCAGTGTATGGGGCAAGACCATTAAAACGCGCCATACAGCAACATGTTGAAAATCCACTGGCTCAAGAAATTCTCTCAGGAAAATTTGCGCCTGGAGATACGATACAAGTGAGATTAGAAAAAGGAAAAGTTGTATTTTCAAAAGCAGTTGCAACAGTGTAAACGAAACAATAAATGGTGAATTTGGAGATGACATTAATTTTGTGTCATCTCGAACGTAGTGAGAGATCTCCTGGAATATATGGGTATATCATGGAGATCTGTCGCTGCACTCGAGATGACAGTAGCGTTCGGGATGACAAACTATACTGTTATTATCAAACTCTCTGACAAAAGGATGATGCCATGTATAAACATATTTTATTTGCTACTGATTTAACGGAAGAAACAGCTTATCTCATTGAAAAAGTCCGCAGCATACGTGGATTTACTGGAGCCAAACTCAGTTTAATTCATGTCGTCGAACCGTTACCAGGTTACAGTTATGCTTATTTAGGAATAGAAGATATTGAAGGCCAATTAATTGAAGAAGCAAGACAAGCCATTGAAAAACTGGGCACGCAATTAAATGTTCCCAAAGAAAGTCAATTTATAGAAGTAGGACCGACTAAAATTAAAATTTTAAAAGTAGCAGAAGAGGTTGGCGCAGATTTAATTATTTGTGGTAGTCACGGTCGTCATGGGTTGTCATTGTTGTTGGGCTCAACGGCAAATGCGATTTTACATGGCGCAAAATGCGATGTATTAACCGTGCGATTACCTGAATAATATAATTTATTAATATTAAAAATAGAGATGCCGAAAAAAATTCGGCATCCCACTTAAAACAGATTATCCAGAGTTTGAGATATGGAATATAAAGATTATTATGCT
>OBEQ012398046.1_pt1 | contig 34865 bp, 28 predicted proteins | sample 1670901 | NCBI WGS metagenome assembly OBEQ01 (sample SAMEA104232315, study PRJEB22302) | groundwater metagenome | biome: forest; feature: aquifer; material: groundwater | place: USA | collected 2011-08-07 | depth 5.4 m | reverse complement strand
CGAAGGAGATGGAGAGCACCACCAGGATCAGCAGGCCGGCAGCATAAATCTTGAACGGCTTGTCGGTCGGGTACAAAGCCAGGAACATGGGGATGCGGTTGGCATGGATCACCACGCTGGCCAGCAGGCCCCACAGCGACCCCCGCGCCAGCCGCCGCCAGGGAATCCCCGCCGCGGCGGGCTGCTTCAGGTTCATGAAGAAGATCACCAGGGCCGCGGCAGCCAGGGCCGAAAAGAAAATCAGCCGGCCAACAAAATGAAGTGTGGAAGTAAGGGTTTCTTCCGTCTGCCGGCGCTCCCAGGCCTCGGGCAATTTGATATAGACGCGAAAGCCGGAGACTTCGGCGCCTTGCACCTGCAGCTCCGTGCGCACGTGCGCGACGTCTGCGGGCGCGCCGGCGCCGATGGATTCCAGTTCCTCCCAGGTGAGCGTGTGGTCGGTGCGGGCCGGGTGCTTTTCCGACTTGGCCTCGACCAGCTTCCATTGGGCGAGGTCCATCTTCTTTTCCTCTCGCAGGTAGGCCTCGGCACGGGCCTGCGCCTCTCCCTTGGTCAGGTTCGCGCCCGGTGCCTTTTCTTCGAGCTCGTGGCCTACCGCGTGCACCGCGCCGTCGGTGCGCAAGACCACCGTGTACTCTTCCTTCTGCGAATCGCGGAAGTAGCGCACGCGCCAGAAGGCCGACGGCACTTTCTCCCGGTACAGCCGGTTTGCGGCCGCAATTCCAATTTCTCGGCGCAGATATTCATTGGTGTATCCGTCAAAGCGGTTCACAAACGTGGCTGACCGCTTGTAGCTGGCCGGATCGATCTTCTGCTGGCGGAGAACCTCGTCGGCCTTGGCCGCGGCTTCCCGGGCATTGACCGAGAAGCGCACAAAGTCGCCGAACGATGGCGTCTTGACTGCGGCGAGCAACACTAGGCCCAGCGCGCCACAGCCGAGCGCCAGCCCGAGCGTGCGCGGGGCCAGCGCGTCGTACACCACGCGCCGCGGCTCGGCCGCAGCCGCCGCGGGCTCAGCGGCCGGCTCCGCTACGGGCTCGGCAAGGTTCAGCAGCGCCGGGTTAACTTCGAAGCGCCGCCGCGTCAGATAGAAAACGCCGGAAATCGCCAGGGGAATCAGAACGCCGGCGCCCACCACGGCGCCCGACACGCGGAAATAGAGGCTGCCCGAGCGCAGCAGGAACAGGCTGATCAGCAGCGCATCCACCGTGTAGTGCCACACCAGTGTGGCCAGAATGCCCCACCGGAGCATGACCACCCCGGCCACGATGCCGATCACGCCGACTTCGATTCCGCGGATGTAGCCCGGCTCCTGCGGGGAATTGCTGTGCAGGAAGCCCCACACAAACGCCGGCACCAGCACGGCCAGCCATCGCGAGCGCGTGAAGCGCAGCAGCAAGGGAATGGCGAACAGGCGGAAAAGGAACTCCTCGCTGGTGGCCGCATACACGCCGATGGTCAGCGGAAAGATCCAGGGGATTGCCGTGCTCACCGCATTCGTGTAATTCAAATCCTGCGGCGCCCAGACGCCGAACCGCTTGCCCAGCAGATAAAACAGCACCACAAAACTAATGTGGCCTGCGGCCATGGCCAGGCCGATCACGCAGGAGCGGAAGAACTCCTTCGAGCGGATGCCGGGCAAGCTGAACAGGGCGTTGAGCCGGAGCTTGTCGGGCTGGAGACGCCGGTAGAGCGGCTCCCCGCCAGCCATCGTGAGCGACACCACCAGGCCGACGGCAATCCCCAGCAGGGCCGCCAACACCATCCGGCTCACCAAAAAGCCGGCGTAGGAGCTATTCGTATCGTAACCGGCGCGCTCCAGAGGCCACTCATTGGCGTACATCGCGAAGAACAGCACCGCCAGCACTAGCCCGAGCTTCAGCGCACCGCGCCAGCGGATGATTCCCCGGCGGCCAAGCTCGAACAGCACCCACAGCAGGGCGCCGTGGAGCAGCGCATACGGCGCCACCGCGATGTATTCATACAGCGTGTTGCTCGAACGCAGGCGCTGGAAGTCGCGTTCCCAGGCTTCCGGCACCTTCAGGAATTCCTCGCAGCCATCAGCCTGGTTGCCGTGCACGATGACACGCAGGCGATAAGGCGCGTCCTTGGCCTTGAAGCCCCGGCGCTCCCAGGTGAAGCTCCAGTCGCGTCGCTTGGGCCGCTCGATGGAATTGGCCTCTTCGGGCAGGTAGTCATACGCCGCCAGGTTGGCGCGGTAGCGCGTGAGAAGAAACGCCTCCGCCGCGGCGCGCGCAGCCTCGCGGTCGAGCTGCGCGCCCTCGCGGGCTTCCTCAAGGACGTGCGTGGTCCCCACCAGCCGCCCCGCCGGGCTCACCCGCACCTGAAACTCCTCTTTCTGCCCCGGGCGGAAGAAGCGGACATGCCAGTACCACACGCTGACCTCGCCGGCCATCAGCAGGTTGGCCTGCTCGAGGCCGACTTCGCGCTCCAGATAAATCTTGGCGTTTTTGTCCACGCGAAAAACGATGCTCGATTGGTACCCGTCGAGCTTGTAGCCCTGCGCGGTGAGGAAACTCCGCGCCGCTTCCAGCGCCGCCGGCCGCGACACGCGGAAGTCCACGGAGGCTTCAGGGAACGCCCGGAAGAAATACTTGAACGCCACGCCCGCGCCCAGCGCCCCCACAAGGATCCACAGCAGCAGGACCCTTAGGTCTTTTGCGTCCAAGCGTTCTTCCGGCACATCTTCCTCCGCGAGGGCTTCGGGAATCGGGCTGCGCCTTTTGCGCTCCCCGGCAGTTTGTCCCCTGCAGGTCGCCACGCGCACGACGGGCCGGCAGCAAGCCCGGCGGGGCGGCGGGTGGCGGCGCACACTCTATTCAGACGCCGGCGCCGCGCGCAAGTATACGCAATCGGCCCGCAGGGCGATGGTATAAAGAGGGCCATGAGCTCGGCGCTGTCGAGCGAAGTCACCTACCTCAAGGGCGTCGGCCCGCAGCGGGCCGCGCTTCTGGCCGAGCGCGGCATCCTCACCGTCGAAGATCTGCTCGGCTACCTGCCCTTTCGCTACGAAGACCGCATCCGCTTCGCCTCCATTCGCGAGGTCCAGCCCGGTGGCACCTACACCCTGCAGGCCGAAGTGGTCAGCGGCGGCGTGGCGCGATTCGCGCGCGGCCGCAGCGCCGTCTATCACCTGATGGTGCGCGACCCGACCGGCGTGCTGCACTGCAAGTTCTTCCATGGCGGCTACCTCGAAGGTCGCTTCAAGGCCGGGCAGCGCGTCGTGCTGTACGGCAAGGCGGAGATGGACCCTTACCGGCCCGCCCGCCTGGAAATGATCAACCCGCAATGGGAGCTGCTCGGCTCCGAAGCCGCCGATTCCACCGAAGTGGGCCGGATGGTGCCCATTTATGAAGCCATCGGCAGCCTCAGCTCGCGCGCGCTGCGCCGGATCATTTATTCGGCCCTGGGCACCCTCGATGCGCGCGTGCCCGATCCCTTGCCGGCGTCCCTGCTGGCCCGCTACCGCTTCCCCTCGCGCCGCGATGCGCTCACCTATGCGCATTTCCCTCCTCCCACCGAGAGCGCGGAGGCGCTCAATGCCTTCCGCTCGCCTGCCCACCAGCGGCTCATCTTCGAGGAGTTCTTCTTCTACCAGCTCGGCCTGGCGCTGCGCCGCCAACAGGCGCGGCAGGAGGCCGGCATGGCGCTGCGCGTGCGCGAAAACCGCATCCGCGAGGCGCTGAAGCGCATCCTGCCGTTCAAGCCCACCGCGGCGCAGAAACGCGTCCTCGCCGAAATCGGCGCGGACTTGGAGCGGCCGGTGCCCATGAACCGCCTGCTGCAGGGCGACGTGGGCAGTGGCAAGACGATTGTTGCGCTCGAAGCAGCCACCATCGCCATCGAAAACGGTTGCCAGGCGGCGCTGATGGCGCCCACCGAAATCCTGGCCGTGCAGCACTATCTGGCCGCGCGGCGCATCTTCGCGCGCGCCGGTTACTCCGTCGAGCTGCTGATCAGCGGGCTCAAGCCCGCGGAAAAAAAAGCGACGCGCGAGCGCGTGCGCCGAGGCGCGGCACAGTTTGTCGTGGGCACGCACGCGCTGATCGAAGAGGGCGTCGAGTTTGCGCGCCTCGGGCTGGTGGTGGTGGACGAGCAGCACCGCTTCGGCGTGCTCCAGCGCAAGCGCCTGATCGAAAAAGGCGCCGCCGGGGGCGTTCTCCCGCACGCCCTGGTCATGACTGCGACGCCCATCCCCCGGACGCTTTCGCTCACCCTTTACGGCGACCTTGATAGCTCCACCATTGACGAGATGCCCCCCGGCCGTCCGCTGGTCGAAACCCGCTGGAGCACGGAGGCGCACTTGCCCGGCGTGTGGGAGTTCCTGCGGCGCGAGTCGGCGCGGGGCCGCCAGAGCTACATTGTGTATCCGGTCATCGAGGAGTCCAAACAAGAGCTCAAGGCGGCGATGGTGGAGTACGAGCGGCTCTCGAAAACCGTTTTCCCGCGGCTGCGGCTCGGCCTGCTGCACGGTCGCCTTCGCAGCGAGGAAAAAGAAGACGTGATGGAGCGCTTCCGCCGAGGCGAGATCCAGGTCCTGGTCTCCACCACGGTGATCGAAGTCGGCGTGGACGTGCCCAACGCCACCACCATGGTCATCGAGCACGCCGAGCGGTTCGGCCTTGCGCAGCTCCATCAGCTCCGCGGGCGCATCGGGCGCGGCGCAGAGAAGTCGCACTGCATCTTGGTGGCGCCGAAGGAGCTCGCCGAAGACGCCCGTCAGCGCCTGGAAACCATGGTGCGCACCTCGAACGGCTTCGAAATCGCTGAGATTGACCTGAAACTGCGCGGGCCGGGAGAGTTTTTCGGCACGCGCCAGCATGGTGAGCTGGGCTTTCACCTCGCCAACCCGCTGCGCGACCGCGAGCTGCTCGACTTGGCCCGGCGCGAGGCCTTCGCGTTGGTGGCCGCGAGCGCCGGCGAGCCCGCGCCTCCCGCGGTCGAGCTTGGTGCGCTGGCGGCTGCTGCCGCTGCGCCCGCTCCTCAGGCCACCGCCGAAGCGGCGAAAGAGTTGCAGCGGCTGCTCGATTATCTCGGGCCGAAGTGGCAGCGGCGCTACCAGCTCGCCACCGTGGGGTAATTGGCCGGGGGGGCAGGCGTTCCTGGTCCCCTCGGGGAATCTCATCCGCCCGCTGCTAGGGGCGTCTCGAAGGGTCGGGACTTAGACATCTGGCCATACGCCCCGACATGACTGCGGCGGCGATGCCCTGGGGGTCGCGAGCAACGACGATGCGTGTGGTGGGCGGCAAATACCGCAGCCGGAAGCTGAAAACCCTCCGCGGGATGGCCCTGCGGCCCAGCAGCGACCGCCTGCGCGAGACGCTGTTCAATATTCTCGGGCCGACCATCGAAGGGACCATTTTCGTGGACCTCTATGCCGGCACCGGCGCCGTCGGCATCGAGGCGCTCAGCCGCGGCGCCCGCGAGGTCATCCTCGTCGAAAAGCATGCCGCGGCCGCAGCGTTGATCCGCAAAAACCTCGAGTCGCTGGGCATCAAGGCCGGAGCGGAGCTTCTGGCCACCGATGCGGTGCGCGGCCTCGAGTGGCTGGTGGCCCGGCGAGTGCACGCGCACTTCGTCTTTCTCGACCCGCCGTACGCAAAGGCCGATGAGTACGACCGCGCGCTTGATTTTCTCGACCGCTCCGCGTTTCTCATCCCCGGCGGCCAGGTGATCGTCGAACACGGAAAAAGAATGGTCCTGCCGGAGCGGCTGGCGCAACTCGAGCGCGTGCGCGTGGTCGAGCAGGGCGACGCGGTGCTGAGTTTCTACCGGCTGGCCCTGGCCGCGTAGCGGGCCATCCCTCTCCCCATCCCACAGTGCGGCGTCATCGTGAGGCGGCGAGCTACGGGCGGCGGAAGATGTCCAGAATGCTTTTTTGCTTCTCCGGCTGGGCCTGGCTAGGCGAGGACGACTCGATGCGAGGCGCGCCGCGGCCTGGATAGACCTTCGGATCTTGCAGCGTGCCGCGGATCGCAAACGGCACGGTGACCCGCTGCACATTGCGGTTAAACACGCCGCCCAGCACGGCGCCGATGCCGGACGAGCCGCTGGGGGTCAGCACCACCTGCCCGTCGTATTCGAGCGCGCCGTCCAGGCTCGTGTTCCCGTGCAGGTCTGCGGTGCCGTGCGGCGAATCCATGTGGATCTGGCGGCTGGCCACGCGCCCCTGACCGATGGAAAGGTCGCCCTGAATGATGCTGAATGGCGTCTCGCCGCCCACCCCGGTCAGTTTGGAGAACGATTCGAGCGCCCCGCTCAGGTTGATGCCCGGCAGCCGGCCGTTGCGGATGGCGAAGGTGCCGCTGCCCGAGAGCGCTTTCCGCCAATCATCCCCCAGCGAGCCGATCAGTTGCAGGTTCAGTTCGCCGGTGCCGGAGAGCTTGCCGCGGGTCGCCGGCGAAGCCGCCAGCATCGCGCCCATATCCAGATTGTGGACCTGTACGTTGGAGGAGAATCGTTCGGGGACCTGCCGGCGGTCCGCCCGCGCGGAGATCTGAAGGATTCCGCCGTAAAGCTGAACGGTGATCGGCCACAGCTCGATGCGGTCGCTGAACAGGCGCACCTCGGCGGTGCCGCTGCCGGTGGCGTAGGGATGCCAGCGGATGTGCTCGGCCGAAATTCGGCCCTGGGCCAGCAGTTCGCTCGGTCCCGGCGGCGACGCCGCGCCGCGGGGCGCCTCCGTGCGCAGGGCCAGCAACTGGTCGAGGTCGAGCTGCGCGGTGCTCAACTCGAATTTCGCCACCGCCCGTTCGATGTCGGCGATGCTGAGGCTGCCCTTGAACTCGGCCGCCTTGCCCAGCGTGAGGCGGAAATCGGACTCGATGCGGCCGTCGTGGAGCTGCAAGCGGCCGGAACGGAATTCGATCGGCTCCTTCCAGCCCGAGAGCACGAGTTGCACGCCGGCCAGGCGGGTGTCGGCTTGCCACAGCTTGGGTCGCAGGGGGTCCAGTGCGACGTGGCTCAATTTCACCCGTATATTTCGAGCGTGCGCGGTCGGGATTATGGTGCGCTCGCCGCGCGACCTGGCGTGCATCTGGCCGAGGATGACTTCCGCGTCGGTCAGCTCGACGCTTTCAATCTCCGCCACCTCGCCGGGCGACGCGGAGTCCGGAGCGCTCGACCTCTCGGCGCCCATCGGACTTTTCCGCGGGGCGGAGCTCGCTGCGCCGTGGGGCTTCGCAGACGAGCCGTAATTGGTTTGCCCGCGGTCGTCCTCGAGCAGCACAATCTTCGGGCGCACCAGCTCGACCGAGGTCAACTGGAACTGCCGGTGCAGCAGCGGGCCCCAGGCCAGGTGCCCGCGGATGGCTTCGGCCGAAAGCACGTCGCCCTCGGGCATGCCGGGAGGATTGCCGAGATGAAAATCCTCCACCACAAAGCCCACGCTCGGCAGCAGCCGCGCACGGATCTTCCCGATGCTGACCTTGCGCCCGGTCTTGCTCTCGATGGCCCCGGCGATCACCGTGCGATAGCGGTCCGCGTCCAGAAAGTAAGGAAGGATCAGCCCGCCCGCGATGACCACCGCGGCCACAATCAGCGCGATTCGAAGCCAGCGCGGCACACGCTGCATATTGCCCCCTTTCGGTTCCACTGTGCCCGTTCCGCCAATTTCTCGAGGTAGACGGCGCGGAGGGAAGCAGGCCGCAGTTGGCCGGGCCGGCCGGAAAAACGGCCGCCCGCGAACCATCCCCCCGGCAGGCGCATCTGCTATCGTGGCAAATTGAGCCCCAGCGGGCAAGCCATTTCCCTTGGCACCCAACGTGCAGGGTATAATGGGGCTTCTATGCCTACTGCCCTCAGTCGCTTGCCGGACTTCCGGCGTTACGCACCCCGGCTCGCTGTCGCCTGGGAACCTCGCCGGGGGACCCTGTTCAGCAGCCTGAGAGCGATCTTTGGCGGCCCCAAAGCGCCAAAGGAGTTCCTCGGCGCCCCCTACTTCCGCGACTCCTGGGTGCGCTCATCTTTCCCGCTACGGGCGCTGGTGGCCTCGGCGCTGTGGCACATCGTCCTGTTCAGTTTTCCTTTTCCCGTGTGGCGAGGCTCGACGTCGCAGGCACAGCTCACCCTGCCGCAGATCGAAGTTACCTGGTACGGCCCCATCCGCGATCTCCCGCCGGTGAACCCTGCGGGCCAGCCTTCGCGGCCCAGTCCGCCCGGCGAGCCGAACAAGCCCGTGCCGCGCCGCGGCGCTCACGCGTATCATCCGCGCCAGACTATTATCTCCGCGCCGCAGATGCCCACGCACCCACGGCAAACGCTGATCCGTCCCGACGCGCCGGCTGAACCGCCGAAGATCCTCCCGCAGATGCCCAACATCGTGCAGTGGGCCGATGCCGCTTCGCCGACCAAGCCGCGGCTTCAGATCAGCCGAGCGGTACTCGCCAAACTGCGTCCGAAGCGGCAGGCCATGCGCCCGCTGTCGGAAATGCCCGTGCCGGAAATGCCCAACCTCGAACAGCAGGTGGGCGATCTGAACTTTGCCGCTAGCCCGATGACCGTGCCAAAGCCGAAGCTGACAGTCGTGCCCGCGTCGGTTCCCCGCGCCGGGCCGCGGCAACTGGGACAGGAGGCCGGGCCAGCGCCGAATATCGGGCCGGAGGTCAACTCCGGCGACGCTGGCCTGCAGCGGTTGATTGCGGTCTCCTCCATGCCGGCTGCTCCCCTGGAGAACCTCCCGCTGCCTTGGGGCAACTTGGTTTCGCCCATCTCCATTTCGCCTGAAGGCACGCAGCCCGGCGTGCCCGGTGGTTCGCCGAATGGGACCGCCGGCGCAAACGGCGGCTCCGCTGGTGGTCCAGGCAGTCCCGGCGGAACCGCTGGCGCTGCAGGGACGCAACCCGGCCCCGGCGGTGGAGGCAGCGGATCGGGCCCGGCCGGAGTGAGCATCAGCGGCGGAAACCCCAATGCGTTTGCTTCCTCGTCAGGCCTTGGCGGGCCGGGAGGCAGCAGTTCCCCGCCTCCGAGTGGACTTTCTGCAAGACCCGACCCGCGCCCTGGATCGCCTGAGCCTTCGCGCACGCCTCCCGTACCGGGCTTTAATCGCCTCAAGCCGGGCGCGCGACCCGAAGAAATCTTCGGCCCCAAGCGCGTTTACACCCTGCACGTGAATATGCCCAACCTGGCCAGCGCCACCGGAAGCTGGATCCTGAGCTTTGCCGAGGTGAATCAGGACGACGAACGGCGCCGAGCCGCGGCAGCAGCCAGCGACCTGACCGGGCCCGTGCCGCTGCGCAAGGTGGACCCCAAGTATCCGCCGTCGCTGGTCACCGCCAAGGTGGAGGGCGAAGTCGTGCTCTATGCCATCATCCGCAGGGACGGCACGGTGGATAGCATTCAGTTGGTCCGTGGCATCGAGCCGCAACTCGATACAAACGCCGTGGAAGCGCTGGCGCGCTGGAAATTCCGCCCCGCCGAGCGCAAGGGCGCCCCGGTGGAACTCGAAGCCATCGTCCACATTCCCTTCCGCGCGGTCGCTCCGCTCTACTGACCCTCTCGCGAACGTTTGACCTGTCGAAAGACTAACCTCGCCGCTCGAAGTTCTCCTCCAGCAGCTTTACCAGCGCATACAAGGTCTGATTCACTGGCGTGGGCACGCCCAACTCGGCGCCGCGGCGTGCGATGTAGCCATTGAGCGTGTCAATCTCCGTGCGTTTGCCGCGGGCAACGTCCTGCGCCGTGGACGAGGTCGCCTCGCCCAGGTCTTTGGCCAGCTTGAGGCTCGCTTCGACCAGGTCGAGCGGCGGGATGTGCACCCCCGCGGCGCGCGCCACGGCGATGGCTTCATTGGCGGCCGCGATCAGCGTCTGTCGCCCCAGCTCGTTCCGCGCCACCTGGCCGTAGTTGGCCCGCGCCAGTGCCGTGAGCGCGTTGCCGGCGCAATTCCAGACCAGCTTGGTCCACAGCTCGCCCTCGATATTCTCGGAAATGCGGCAAGGCACGCCGGCGGTCTCAAAACACTTCGCGACGCGCTCGAGATCCTTACCGCGCCGCGCGTCGCCTGCGGGGCCGCGCTGTGGCTGGCCAATCACTAGGTCGCCGCGCCCGTCGTGTTTCATCCGCCCCGGCGCGGGCATCGAGGCAGCCACATAGACCACTGCGGGAATGGCTTCGATGCCCGCAGCGGCGCGGATGCGCTCGACGTTGGCCACGCCGTTTTGCAAGCTCACCACCAGCGCGCCCGGCGCAAGGTGCGGCGCAAGCGCTCGGGCGGCCGTCTCCGAGTCGGTGGCCTTCACGCAAAACAGCACCAGGTCGGCATCGCGCGCCGCGTCGGCCTGCGTCGAAGCGGCCACGGCGACGCTCTGCTGAAAATGAATGCTCTCCATGAACAGCCCTTCCTGCGCGATGGCTTCCACGTGCGCGCGCCGGCCGATCAATGTCACCGTCGCGCCGGCCCGCGCCAGCATGCCGCCGAAGTAGCAGCCCACCGCGCCCGCGCCCATCACCGCCACCCGCGGCCAGGGGAAGCTTGGATTCGCGCTCACCCGTGTGTCTCCTTCACCAGCGCAGCTACTCCGCAAGCACCGCAAGCAGCCGGTCAATATCCCGCTCGGTGTTGTACAGGTGCGGGGCAATTCGCAGCGCGCCCTCGCGCAGGCTGACGATCACCTTGGCCTCGCGCAGCTTCTGGTAAAGCGCCGCCGTTTTTTCCGGCGAGCGCGCCGCGATGCAGGCGTAGGGCCCGCGCGCCTCGGGGTTGTCCGGGCTGGCCAACAGGCAGCGGTCGCGCGGCAGCCTCTCCAGCATCTCCGCGGCCAGCCGACGGGTGTGCTCCCAGACCGTTTCTACGCCGACGCGCAGCAGCAACTCCAGCGAGGCCTCCATCGCCGCCAGGTTGAGGAAGCTGGCCGTCTCCGGTGAATCCCAGCGGCGCGCGCCCGGGGCCAGCTTCCAGTGGCGCAGCGGCAGGCTGTGGAACTCCGCCGCGCCTTCCAGCGCCATCCAGTAAAACGCCCCGACGCGCATCTGCTCGATCAATTCCCCGCGGGCCCAGAAAAAGCCGGTGCCGTACGGGCTGAGCAGCCACTTGTAGCCCGCCGAGACCAGATAATCGGCGCCCAGCGCGCCCGCGTCGATTGGCATCGCGCCGGCGCATTGGCTGACGTCGAGCAGCAGATGCGCCCCGGCGTCATGACACGCCCGGGCGAGCGGGGCCGCGTCGAGCCGTCCGCCATTGTCAAAGCGCACCAGGCTCGCCGAAATCAGGCGCGTGTGCGGCCCCATCTGCTCCAGGAAATCTTCGGCGGTGAAGAAGCGGTTGCGCGGGGCCACCACCCGCACGCGCAGCCGCCCCGCTGCGGCCAACGGCATCCAAGTGGTGAAGTGCGCCGGGAACTCGCCCTGTGCCAGCAGGACTTCGTCCTCGGGTTTCCAGTCCAGCCCCGCGGCCACCGCCGCCAAGCCGCCGCTCGCGCCGGTGGTGAGCGCCACTTCCTCGGGCCGGCCGCCGACCAGCCGAGCCACCAGCGCGCGGATGCGATCGGGCAGCTCGAAATAAGCGGTCTCGGGCAGCTCGTGCGGGTATTTCTTCCACTCCAGCGCCTTCTGCACCGCGCGCACCGCCACCCGCGGCAGCGGCGCCTGTCCCGCCGCGTTCAGATAGGCGACCTCGTCGAATTCAAACCATTCGTTGCGCCAGTCCATGCGCACTCCTTGGGCCAAGCATCGTCACGGTGTTCGCCGGTCCGCCGTCCGCGCTCCGTGGCCGGCAAAAAACACCTGCCGGCGAGAGGCTAGTGTCCTGTCCTGTAAGTTCCCGGCGTCTCCCCTTAGGGGGTCAGGGCTTCAGCCCTGACATAAAGCCAATGAAAGGAAGCGGGCTTTAGCCCCTGAAGATGATGGACCTCTAGCGCATATTCCCGGGACACAACACTAGAAACTTCATGTCGAACGCTGAGCGCTGGCATCAAAAATGTTCGCGCAGCTCGCGAAAACTGGAGAGGATCAGCAGCTTGCCCGCGCCGCTCAGCAACTCCGCATGCTCCAGCTCCCAGGTGGCCTGGTGCGGGATAAACACGGCGTTCAATCCCGCCTGCAGCGCCGGGTTGATGTCGCTGCGCGGGCTGTTGCCGACCATCCAGCCGTGTGACTTCACGATGCGATGCTGGTTGACCAGGCTGCTGTACGTGGCTACATCTTTCTCGCCCACAATCTCGATTGCCTCGAAGAAGGCTTGCAGGCCCGAGCGCTCCACCTTGGCCGCCTGCTCGGCCGGCTCGCCCTTGGTGAACAGGATCAGCCGGTGGCGCTCGGCCAGATAAGACAATGTGTCGGGCACGCCGTCGAGGATGTGTGGCGGCGTGCGCTCGAGTTCGGCGACCATCTGGCTGACATGCGCCACCGTTTCCCGCCGGGCCATGTGCCCGGCCAGCTTGATATAGGTCTCCTCGAGCGACCGGCCGAAGCTGCGCACGCCGTAGCCGTGCTGGCGGATGTTGCGTCGCTCGGTCTCATTCAGGATTCGGCGGACATACTCCCGCGCATAGCCGAAGGGCTCGATCAGGGAAATGAATTCCTCGATCGACTTCTCGAAGAAGACGTTGTTCTCCCACAGCGTGTCATCCGCATCGATCAGCAGGGTATGGCGGGGCATGGCCAGGTAGATGCCTTGTGATTCTCTTGCGATTCACTCCGCGCGGGCAGCCAAACGCAACCGCGCCGGCCGTGGAAAAAGGAGTCGGCGCGGCATCATCTTGCGTCGGCGGGGTTCGCTCAGGAAGCCTTCGGTTCGCCCACCGCCAGCTTTTCCAGGATGTCGCGGGCGATCTTCTGTGTCTCGCCGAAGTGGGAGAGGTAGTTCTGAAACTCGCGGTTTAGGTCCAGTGCGTGGCCCGCATCGAGCTTGGTGCGCAGGATCATATCCCGCAGGCGGACGGGATGGGGCAATACCGCGTCTTCCTTGAGCTCTTCGAGCGCCGACTTGACGTCGTAGTGGTACATAGGCCCTCCCGGCTAGGATGGCGAGCGATGATTCTACTGCATTCTGGGGGAAACGTCAGGCTACCGTGTCTCCCGCCCGAGGCCGCTCAGGCCGGGGCAGGCAGGAATTCGTAGCGTTCGATGCGCGCCGCGACGCCGCGGTCGCCGTCCTGCTCCTCCACGCGCACCACCTGCCCGAAGCAGCGGATGTGCACGTCGCCGGCCTGGGTGATCTCTTTCGGCAGCGTCAGTACGAACTCGAGCTCGTTGCCCAGCTCCAGCTTGGCTTCGATGGTGAAGTAAAGCCCGCGGAAGCTGACGTCGCGGGTCCGCCCGCGCTGTTCGACTGTGCCGCTCTGGCCGGCGGTGCGTACGATCAGCGGTAAGGACATGGTAAAGCGCCGTGACGCTCGGCGTTCGATTCCGTTTCCCATCACTCCCTCGGAAGAGGGCGTTCCAGGTTGGGCCAAAACTAGCATCGAAGCCCGCCAAGCGCAACGAGAAACGCAGGCCGGCGGCGCGGAAAATCGCGCTCCGCGGGCCGCGCCCGGTTCTTCCCGGGGCCTACGAGTGCGCTTCGTCCGCCGGCGTACACCTGCGGCGGTTTGCTTTGACCCTCTCGGGCATCGCGACTAAGATAGTTGCATCGCTGGACCCATGCCGACACTCACCACTTTGGCGCCCGCGCTGATTAAAGAGCAGCGACGCCACCCTCGTGTGCAATTGAACCTGCCGGTGCGGCTGCGCTGGCCCACTCCTCTCGGCCAGATTACCGAGGTCACCGAAACACTTGACGTCTGCCGCGGCGGGCTCCTCGTCCATCGCCGGGATCTCGGCCGGGTGGGCGCGCTGCTCTGGGTGACTTTTCCCTTCGACTCCAGCTTGCCGGTGACGCAGCCGGAGACGCCGGCGCGCATCGTGCGCCTCGATCAGACCCCGGCCGGCGACCCACTGCTGGCCATCGAGTTCGAGCCGGTCACGAAGCGCCGGGATGCAAACGCCGCGGGCGAATTGGATTTCCGCCCGGCCCGCGAACGCCGCGGCAGCCCGCGCATCCCGCTGGCCCTGCCCATCCGCGTCCGTCCGCTGGACTCGCCCTGGCCGGAAGAGACCATGACCAGGGATGTCTCCAACGGGGGCGTGCTGTTCTGCACCACACGGCTCTACGCCACCGGCGACCCTGTGCATGTCGCTCTGCCCATGGGAAGCCTCGTGGGTCGCTGGGCCTCCGCCGCGGAGACGCCGGCGCGCATCGTCCGCGTCTCCCGCCTGCCCGGCGAAGTCGAACAGCAAGTCGCGCTCGCCTTTCCTCTGGCCCAGAAGCCCTAGCGCGCCTTGCCCATGTCCGCCCCGGCAAAGGTTTTTCATCACCGCTTCTTTCTGCAAGGCCCGGCCGGCCGTCTCGAGGCTCTGCTGTGGACTTCGCCGCAGCCCGAGCCGCGGTTTGCGGCCCTGGTGTGCCATCCGCATCCGCTTTTCGGCGGCACGATGCACAACAAAGTGGTCTTCCGTGTGGCGCGGGTGCTGCTTGACCTGGGCTTTCCGGTGTTCCGCTTCAATTTCCGCGGGACCGGCCAGAGCGCGGGCCAGCACAGCTCGGGCCGCGGCGAGCCCGACGATGTGCGCGCCGCGCTCGACTACCTAACGGAGCAATTCCCCGGCCGCCCGCTCCTCCTCGCAGGGTTCAGTTTCGGCGCGTGGGTCGGCTTACGCGCCGGCTGCGGCGACACCCGCGTCGCCGAACTCGTCGGGCTGGGCTTGCCGGCCAACACCGCCAACCTTTCCTTCCTGCCCGCCTGCGCCAAGCCCTTGCTGATCATCCAGGGCGAGCGCGACCCGTTCGGCGCGCGCGAAAAGGTCGAAGCGCTGGTGGCCGAGATGCATCAGGCGCACCCCGGCCAAGCCGAGCTGGCGGTCGTCCCCGGCGCGGATCACTTCTTCGCCGGCAAATTGGATCAGGTGGATGCGGCGCTGCGCGCTTGGCTGAAGCAGCGCCATCCGGAGTTAACAGCGGCCACGACGGAGTAGGAGCGCCATCCCCGCCAAACGTTCAGGCGGTCTCGCCCCGCTCAAACAGCTGCGAGAATTGCTCCGCCGAGGCGGGCTCGACGCCGACCAGTCTCAGATTGGCGCGGACATGCTCGACCCGCCTCATCCCCACCAGCGCCGTGGTGATTCCCGGCGACGAACGCGCGAATTGCAAGGCGCGTTCGACATCGTTCTCCAGGCCCAGCGCGTCGGCGACGAATCCGGGCAGGTTCCGCGCCACCTGGCCTTGCAGCAGCGAAGCGCTGCCCACCAGCGTGATGTCCAGCGCGTGCGCGGCTTCGATCATGGGCAGCTTCCGGGTGTCGAGCGGCTGATTGGGGCGCGTCAGCGCCTCGGTCATCCCCAAATTGAAGGGCAGTTGCACGAAGCGGAAGTGATGCGCGTCGCCGGCGATTTCGCGGGCCAGGATGTCCATCTCGCCCAGCGAGATGTAGTCCCGAGCGCTCTCCGGCTGGCGAAACGCGTTCCAGGTGGCCATGCCGTAGAAGCGGATCTTGCCGGCGGTCACCGCCGATTCCAGGAACTCAAACGCGGCGCGCACGCGCGGGGCGAACTCCTCGCGAGGCACCGCGCCGAGCTGTGTCTCCGGGTTGTGCAGGTAGTAGACGTCCAGGCACTCGACGCCGAGGTTGCGCAGGCTGCGCGCGATCTGGTCCTCGAGGTAACGCGGCGTCATCGAGTGGCCGCCGACAATGTCGTCCACGCGCAGGACGCCCGGCTCGATGTACTCGCGGAAGAAATATTCGCTCGGGTTGGCGGGTAACTCGCCGTCGGGGGTGAGGTAGCCGCCCTTCGTGCACAACACCAGCTCATCGCGCTGGTAGCCGAGCTCCGCCAGTTTTTTCAGCGCCGCGCCAATCGCGCGCTCGCTGCGCTGGAATCGGTAGTTGATGGCCGAATCGAGCACGTTCATCCCGCCGCTAACCGCCGCGACCACCGCGTCGCTGTAGGCTTCGTCGGTGCGCGCGTCGGCATCGCCCAGATACGTGCCCATGCCGATGGAAGAAAGCAGCAGGCCCGCCGCGGGCGCCTCGCGAAAATGACCGGCGGCAGCGCGCCCGGCAAACCGCTCGGCGTAGCGTCGCGTTCCTTCAGCCGTGGCAGACGATGGCATGGCTCCTCTTGGCGTGGGAGTTTGCGGGACGAGCCGCGAGTATAGCAGATCAACTCGCGCACACCCGGCGTCGCCCTTCAGACTCCGCCGAAGGCGAACGAAAAAACTCTCCGTCTAAAACCGTGCTTGGAGCGACCCTTCGCCCGCCCCGGCATGGCCGGGACCCGGGATCACCAGCAAGAAAAGGTGACTCAGCAAGACAACAGGTCGTTCTAAGCGGAATTCGGGCCGCCCTGCTGCTCAGGCGTGGAAGCGGGAGAACCAGGCGGCGCAAGCAGCCGCGAGCAGGCGCGGATGATGCGGCGATACGCCCAGTCGCCTTGCCGGAAGAAGATCTCGCCTTCCCGCGGCTTGCTGTAGAACCAGCGCGCCAGCAGCGCCAGATGCTCGGCCAGCGCCTCCCTGCGCGCAAAATTCTGTCCGGGCGTCCCCAAGCTTTGGGAGTCGCACGGCCCCGACAGCCCGCTCGTGCTCGCATCTTTTTCCGCGCCCCAGCCGCGTTCATCTGTGTTCCCCGATTCGGCGGGCTCCTCCAAGGCTTGCCGTTTTAAATTCTCACGGAGGATCTCCTCGACCGAGCGCGGCTGGCTGGCTAGCTCGCCGAAGCGCAGGAAAAACGGGTCGGCGATGCGCCCGCCGCGCACGGCAAAGATGGCCACGGCGTTTTCCTCCGCCGCCCGCTGCACGATGACGGCATCGAGTTCGTCCAGCTTGCGCGCCAGCTCGGGCAGGCCGCGCAAGACTTCGGCCACCTTGTCGAGCTTGCGGTGCAGCGCGGCGGCGCGCTCGAAGTCCAGAGCTGCGCTGGCGGCCTCGCGCTGCTGGGCAAACTCGGCCGCGAGCGCCGTGCCGCTCGAAGCCAGAAAACCGGCCACTCGGCCGACCTCGACGTCGTATTCCGGCTTGCTGCACCCGGCAAAACACGGCGCCAGGCACATCTTCATCTCCGAGTAAATGCAGCCGGGAAAGCTCGGATCGCGGCGGATCTTGATCTGGCAGCGGCGGATCTTGAACAGGTTCAGGAATTCGTTGGCGAAGGCATCGGCCGCGCGGCGCGAGGGGAACGGCCCGAAGTAGAGCCCGCCGTCCGAGAGAATGCGGCGGGTGACGTAGCAGCGCGGGTATTCGTTCGATAGGCTGAGCTTGAGCAGCGCCGGAGGCCGCAAGCGCAGCAGAGCGCAGTAGCGACGCGGGAAGATTTCCCGAGCGTACTGGTAGAGCACTAGGTTTTGCTCGAAGGCTGAGCCGGTCAGCCGGTAGCGCACGCGGCCCGCAAATTCGCGCAGGTTGAGCCGCTTCGAGGCCGCTTCCGGGGCGCGCAGCAGGCGTTCGACTCGCCGGCGAAGGTCGGCGGTGCGCACCACGTACGGATGCGCGGCCGCAGCGCGCGGCTCCACTAGGAAAACAGCCGGGCGCGGCGGCAGCGCGGCGAAGAATTCCTCTTCGCGCGCCGGATCGAAATCCATTCCGCAGTCCAGCGGCAACACCCGGCAAGAATACACCGGCCGGAAGCCGTCGAGGAAGAATCGCCCGTGGCCCGGCTTTTCAGGCCGGGTTCATCTGTGGTTGGCAAAGGCGCGGCTAGTAGGACTTCAGCACCCAGGCGGCGATCACCAGGCGCTGGATTTCGCTGGTGCCTTCGTAGATTTCGGTGATGCGCGCGTCGCGGTACATTCGCTCGACGGGATACTCCTGGCTGTAGCCATATCCCCCGTGGATTTGGATGGCCTTGTGGGTGACGCGGGTGGCCAGTTCGCTCGAGAACAGCTTGGCGATGGACGCTTCCATGCTGAAGCGACCGCCGGTGTCCTGCTTCCAGGCGGCTTTGCGCGTCAGCAGGCGCGCCGCGTCAATTTCGGTGGCCATGTCGGCGAGCATGAACTGGATGGCCTGAAATTGCGCGATGGGCTGGCCGAAGGCGGTGCGCTGCTGGGCGTACTTCAGCGCTTCCTCGAAGGCGCCTTGGGCGATGCCCACGGCCTGCGCGGCAATGCCGATGCGCCCGCCGTCGAGAGTGGAGAGCGCCACCTTGTAGCCTTCGCCCTCGTCGCCGATACGGTTATCGACCGGCACCTCGCAATCGGCGAAGGAAAGCTCGGTACAGGCCGTGGCGTGGATGCCCAGTTTTTTTTCTTCCTTGCCGACCTTGAAGCCCGGGGTACCGCGCTCGACCACGAGCGCGGTGATGCCCTTCTCGCCCTTGGCCGGGTCGGTATTCACATAGACGATCGCGGCGTCGGCCACGCCGCCGTTGGTGATCCACGCCTTGGTCCCGTTGACCACGTAGCGCTCGCCCTTGCGCGCGGCCTTGGTTGCCAGCGCCGCAGCATTGGAGCCCGCCTGCGGCTCCGTCAGCGCGTAGCAGCCGATCTTTTCGCCGCGGGCAAACGGCACGAGCAGCCGCTTCTTCTGTTCTTCCGTGCCGAAGCGGTAGATGGGGTCGCAGTACAGTGAGTTCTGCACCGAGAGGATGACGCCGGTCGAGGCGCAGGCGCGCGAGATCTCTTCAATGGCGATGGCGTAGCTGATGTGGTCGAACCCGGCGCCGCCGTACTCCTCCGGACAGGCGATGCCCGTCAGGCCCAGTTCCGCGGCCTTGCGAAACGTTTCCCGGGGGAAGTGGCCGGTCTCGTCCAGTTCGCGGGCCAGCGGCTTCACTTCGGAGTTGGCAAACTCCCGCACCGTCTGCTGCAGCATTTTTTGCTCTTCGGTCAGTTGCAGATGCAAGTGCGCTCCTCCCCGGTGTGGTGTGCGTTCTCGGACCGCGTTCGCTGAGCATGGATTCTACAGCGGCGGCCCGAGCCTGTCAGCCATCCGCTCGCGGCAGCCCAGGCGCAGCATGCTTTGCCCCGCCGTAGGCTCAGAGGGAGAGTAGCGTCCTTACACCGAGAGGGAGCGGCGGAGCTTGTCGTAGGTGGTGGCCAGTTCTTCGGGCTCGATGCGCGTCTCGGCGACGGTGGCCATGAAGTTGGTGTCGCCGGTCCAGCGCGGCAGGACGTGCAGGTGCAAGTGGCCGGTGACGCCCGCGCCGGCGCAACGGCCCAGGTTCATGCCCAGGTTGTAGCCCTCGGGCTGATAGTTCGCCGCCAGCGCAATCTGCACGCGCTGGGCCAGCTGCATCATCTCGGCGAGCGTCGCGGCGTCGCAGGCGGAAAGCTCGGCCACATGCGCGAACGGCACGATCATCACGTGGCCGGTGGTGTAGGGAAAGCGATTGAGGAGGATGAAGTTTTTGCTGCCGCGGTGCACGATCAGGCTTTTCGCGTCGTCGTTCATCGCCAGGGCGTCGCAGAAGATGCAGCGGTCGTCTTTCGCGGCGTTGGTGATGTAGCGGTACCGCCAGGGAGTCCACAGGTAGTCCATCGTCAGTTCACTGTTGGGCGTTCGCCGTTGGCCTGCCCCTGCGCCGCGGGTGTCGCCGGATCAACCTTCGTCTTTCGACGGGGAACGCTCAACTCTGGGTAGGCGATTGCGGCGCTGCGGAAGAGGGCGCGCCGTTGACGAAGTCTTTCAATTCCTTGCTGGGCTTGAAGAATGGAATGCGTTTGGGCGGCACTTCCACCTTGGCGCCGGTCTTGGGGTTGCGCCCGGTGCGGCCGCGGCGTTGGCGCGTGCGGAAGCTGCCGAAGCCGCGGATCTCGATCTTGTCGCCGCCCTGCAAGGCCTGGATGATGCTCTCGAAGATCGTCTCGACCACGATCTCCGACTCCTTGCGCGGCAGTTCCGTCACCCGGACGACCTCTTCGACGAGGTCGGCCTTCGTCATGGTGGAATCTTTCATCGTCCTCTACTCCGCCGCAATAAAAATTACCCCGGGAAAAACCACTCTCCGCGCCGCTCCGCGGCTTGGCCGACACGCGACCGCGGGCACGGCTACCCGGCCGTCCGGTGGACTCTCCATATCATCAATCGCCCCTGGAGGTAAACGAAATTTGCGGTTAGGGCGTCCCGGGCGGCAGCGCGGCCGGGGGCGGGGAGCCCGGGCGGCGCCGCGGTCTACGACGACTCGCGCTTGGAGAGAATGGCGTCGCCAATCGTCGCTGTGGGCGACGATTTCGACGAACGGTACTCCTCCATATCGCGCCGCTCGGCCTGCTTGAGCGCCGCCCGATAGCTCAGGCCGATCTTGTGCTGCTCGGGATTGAGCTTGATAATTTTGAAATCGTACTCCTGCCCGGCCTCGAGCTTGATGGCCTCTTTGCCGCCGCGGGGAGCGGGCTCCCTTTCGCTTTTGTTCCGGCGCTCTTCAATCTCCGAGATGTGGCAGAGGCCTTCGATGCCCGCGGCCAACTCCACGAACGCGCCGAAGCTGGTGACCCGCGAGACGCGCCCGCGCACCACGTCGTTCGGGTGGTGCTCGGCGAACCAGTTGGCCCAGATGTCGTTCACCTGCTTGACGCCCAGCGAGAGCCGCCGGTTGGGGGTATCCACCTTGAGCACCCGCGCCTGGACCGTGTCGCCCTTCTTGAACACCTCGCCGGGATTTTTCACCCGCTCGGTCCAACTGATGTCGCTGATGTGGATCAGGCCGTCGAAGCCCTCTTCGATCTCCACGAACGCGCCGAAGTCGGTCACATTCCGCACCCGCCCGGTCACCAGCGTGCCCACCGGATACTTTTCCGCCAGCGCCTGCCACGGGTCGGGCATCGTCTGCTTCAGGCCCAGGGAGATGCGGCGCTGCTCCAGCCGGACATCCAGCACCACCACCTCCACCTCTTCGCCGGCGGAGACAACCTTGGAGGGATGCTTCATGCGCTTCGACCAGCTCATCTCGCTGATGTGCACCAGCCCTTCGATGCCCGGTGCGATCTCCACAAACGCGCCGTAGTCGGTGATGCCGACCACGCGTCCGCGCGCGCGCGTGCCTGTCGGGAAGCACTCGGCCACCGCTGCCCAGGGGTCGGGCAGCAGTTGCTTGCGGCCCAGCGAAACGCGCATCTTTCCCCGGTCAAACCGCAGCACCTGCACTTCGATCTCCTGCCCGGGCGAGACGGCTTCGGAGGGATGCTTCAGCCGGCCCCAGGAGAGATCGGTGATGTGCAATAGGCCGTCCAGGCCGCCCAGGTCCACGAAGACGCCGTAATCGGTGACGTTCTTCACCTTCCCGGTGAGCACCAGGCCTTCGGCGAGCGAGTCCAGCAATTTTTGACGCTGCGCGCGCTGCTCGTCCTCGAGCACCGCTCGCCGGCTGACCACCACGTTGCCGCGCTTGCGGTTCAACTTCAGCACGCGGCAGCCGATCTCTTTGCCCTTCCAGGCATCCAGGTCGTGCGTCGGGCGCAGGTCCACCTGCGACGCCGGAAGGAAGGCACGGATGCCCAGGTCTACCACCAGCCCACCCTTGATGCGGTCAATCACCCGGGCGGTCACCGAGGTATGCTCGCGATAGGATTTCTCGATGTTTTCCCAGGCGCGCCGCCGGCGCGCGCGCAGGTAGGAAACCAGGATGTAGCCTTCCTTCTTCTCGTGGAGCAACTGCACTTCGACGGGTTGGCCGGGCTCTAGCTGCGTGCCGCTCTCGGATTCCACAAATTCCGACGCGGGCACCAGGCCCTCGGACTTCGCTCCGATGTCCACCACAACGCCGAGCTCGGTGACGGCGATGACGCGTCCTTGCACCAGCTCGCCTTCGGCCTGCGCTGGCTGCGGCGCCGCGTACTGGTCGAGGAGTTGGTCGAGCGCCTCGGGAGGCTGCGCGGGCGCTTCGGCCTCCGCGGCGGCCTCAGCCGCCTCAGGCGTGGGCGCGGGTGGATGCGGCGGAGATGGCTCGCCGGCGCCGGCTTCCTGGGCGGACGGCGCGGTGTCCGGTTCGCTGGACGTTTCTAGCCCTCGGGTGGCTGCTGGTCCGGCGCCGGCGCCGTTGTTTTCCGAGGGATGCTCAGCCTCTGCGGCGGGCGACGCAGCAGATTGGGTGACTGAGCTTTCCTGCTCCGGCGACATCCGATCGGCCTCCCACGCGGACACTTCATCTACTCGCCGAGGTTCCCACCTCGGTGATTCCCGGTCACGGGGCGAGAGCAAGGAAGGGGATGCAGCGGCCGTATGCATTGCTGCATCGCGAGGATGATACGCGCCCCTCGTCGGGATTGTCAATCAATCGGGGCCACAGAAGCGCGAAATCGCGCCTTTCCACCGCGCCAACCGGGCCGCACAGCCCGCGCCCGCTCAGGAGCGGACGCGCCCGGCTTGGCGAATCTCTTTGCGGTAGTCGGGCGCCACCAGCTCGACCGTGCGGCACATCTCGTAAAGGCGCGAGCGGATGCGCTGGCCAACGCGCTCGGCGAGCGCTTCTTCCCGGGCCGGGGCCACTGCCTGGCCCGAAGGCATCCGCACAGTTTCCGGCGGCCCTGAAGCGGCATCGTGGTAATTGGTGGTCAGCAGGGTGACGCGCTTCTCGTTGTAGCGCGTGTTGAGGATGTGGCCGACGGTCTCGAGCGCCCAAGCCGAGGGCTTGCTCGCGCCAAGGTCGTCGAGGAGCAGCAGTTCAGCGGTGAGCACGGGCTCGAGCACGCCCATCTCCGTGGCCTGGCTGACGGGGTTGTAGCTCGCCTGGATCTCCTTTAGCAGCTCGCGGTAGTCATAGAACAGCCCCTCGTGGCCGCGAAGGAGCAGTTGTTTGAGCGCGGCGACCGCCAGGTGCGTCTTGCCTGCGCCGCACGGCCCCATCACCAGCAGTCCGGAATCGTTTCCGACCGGATAGTCGCGGGCAAAGCCCTCCACCACCAGCCTGGCCTGTGTCAGGCTGCGGTTCCAGGCCGCGGCTTGCGCTTCGCTCTCGTAGAGATCGGTGTCGAAGTTTTCGAAGTCGCAGTGCTCGTAGCGCCGGGGGATGCGGGCGCGAGCAAAGATGCGCGCAACGCGGTCGCCCTGGACGCAGTCGCAGCGCACGGCGAGCAGGTTGGCGAGCGGACCGAAGGGTGGCGTTTGCTCGGGCGACGTCGCGGCGCGCTCCGAAGCTTCTCCGGCTGCCTGCCGGGCATCGCGCTCGACCATCTTCCATCCCGTGCCGCCGCACTGCGTGCAGTTTGCCAGCGCCATCGCCAAAGCATAAGCGTCTGCCGTGGCGGACGCAAGTCGAGCAGGGTGTGGAAAGCGCCCCGGTTGTGGATATGTCGGCCGACCTGCGAACGGGCCGGCGGCGCCGCCGGTCGGGTGCGAGCAGCGCTTACTTCTGCACGCGGATGACCCGCGGCGGGCCGATGCGCACCAGGGCGTCGCCGGTCCGCTGTTTTTGCGCCGAGCGCAGTCCCCGGGCGAGCTCCTCCTGCACGAAGCGGGTGAAGTCCTCCATCTGCTTCTGCATCTCGGCCATTTTCTCGCGCATGTTGAGGATGACTTCGATGCCCGCGAGGTTCACGCCCATCTCGCGGGTCAGCGTGAGGATGACCTCCAGCCGCTCGAGGTCGCTGTCGGTGTACAGCCGCGTATTGCCCTGCGACCGCGAGGGCTTCAGCAGGCCCACGCGCTCGTAGAGCCGCAGGGTCTGGGGATGGATTTTGTAGAGGTCGGCGACGGCGCTGATCATGTACCCGGCGCGGGCCTTTTTTTTCGCTCGGGGGGTCATACGCTTCCGCCTCACACCCCGGCGCGGGCGAAAAGGTCGCGCCGCGGGTCGTCCGCCGCCAGCTTGCCGAGCTCGCGCAGCAGGTTGCGCACGCGCTCGTCCACCGGCTTCGGCACCACCACCTGCACCTCGACGTACTGGTCGCCACGGCGCCCCGGCGAGCGCGCCAGCGGCACGCCCTTCTCGCGCAGGCGGAACTTCTGCCCGCTGTTGGTCCCCGGAGGGATGCGCAGCACCGCCCGGCCATCCATCGTGGGCACCTCGATCTTGGCCCCGAGCGTGGCTTCGGTGACGGTGATGGGCACGGTGGTGTAAACGTCGTCGCCGCGGCGCTCAAAGAACGGGTGCGGCTGAACGTCGGTGATGATGTACAGATCGCCCGGCGGGCCGCCCAGCGTGCCGGCATTGCCGCGGCCCGGCACGCGCACGCGCGAGCCGGTCTGCACGCCCGCCGGGATGCGCACCTCCAGGGTGTCGGCGCGGCGGACGCGGCCCTCGCCCCCGCACACCCTGCAGATCGTGCGCAGCCGCCCGCTGCCGCCGCAGCGCGTGCAGGCCAGGTTGAAGCGCATCCGCCCGCTGGTTTGTGTGACTTGCCCGCTGCCGCCGCAGGCGCTGCACGCCTGCTGCGCGCCGCCGGCCGCGCCCGTGCCCCGGCAATCGCCGCAAACATCCAGGCGCGTGATGGTCAGCTTTTTTACCGTGCCCCGCACCGCTTCCCAGAAGCCGATTTTGATCTGGTATTCGAGGTCGCTGCCCGGTTCCGGCTGCATCGCGCCGGGCTCGGAGGCGGAGCCGCGGAAGAATTGGCCGAACAGGTCGCGGAAGCTCGGGCCGCCGGCCCCGCCGAAGTCGAAGCCGCCGAAATCGAATTGGACTCCGCCGGGGCCGCTGCCGGCCTCGGGCGGCGGGCCGCCCTGATAGCCTTCCGCATAGAAGCCGAACTGGTCGTACATCTGACGCTTCTTCGAATCCGAGAGAATGTCGTAGGCTTCCTGGATCTGCTTGAATTTCTCTTCGGCGGATTTGTCGCCGGGGTTGAGGTCGGGATGATATTTGCGCGCGAGCTTGCGGTAGGCCTGGCGGATTTCTTTGAGCGTAGCCCTGCGCGGCACGCCCAGCAGTTCGTAGTAGTCCTGTTTCACAGTCGTGGGCATCGGTTGTCCGCTTCCACTCGTTAGAGTTTCGACCAGCGGGCATTCCACTCCGCCAGCTCGTGCTGTTCGCGCGCCATCTCCTCCCGCCGGCGGCGGCGCTCCTCGTCCAGCCGCCCGCCCAGCGCGGCTTCTTTCTGGTTGGCGCGCTCGATCCACCGGTCGATCCAGGCCAGCTTCTGCTCGACGCTCGCGGCCTCGCCGCGGAAGCGCAGCACGGCGCCGCTGATCTCCACCGCCCGCGGCGGGAAATCCGCCGGCGGCGACTGCTGCGTGTCGTAGAACAACCGCTTCCAATCGGCGCTGGGCGATTCGCTGAGCGTCACCTGCACCATATAGAAGTTCTCGCGCAGTTTCTGTACCGCCTGCGGCGGCCCTGCTCGCTTGATCCCCTCAGCCAAGTTCAAGCCTCGCTGCCCGGTGTCTCACGCCCATCACCCGGATCATCAGAGCCGCGCCGGGGCCTCGGCCGCGGACGATCAATTCGGCTTCTTCGATTCGTCCACGTCCACGTATTCCGCGTCGATCACCTCGCCCGCACCAGCCCCCGGTTTGGGCGGCTCTGGGGATGCGCCTGTGCCCGCTGGCTCCGCTGGTGCCGCCGCTGCGCCAGCCCGGTAGAGGGTTTCGGTGATGCGATGCGTCGCGCGCTCCAGCGCCTCGGTGGCCGATTGAATCTGCTCGGTGCTGTCGCCGGCCAGCGCGCGCTTGCACTGCTCCAGCGCCTCCTCCACCTGCTTGATGTCCGCCTCGGAGAGCTTCTCGCGGTTCTCGCGGAGGAGCTTTTCCACCTGGTACACCCGGGCGTCGCACTGGTTGCGCGCTTCGATCTCCGCCAGGTGTTTGCGGTCTTCCTCGGCGTGGGACTCCGCTTCTGTGCGCATGCGCTCGGCCTCGTCCTTGCTCAGGCCGGTCGAGGCCGTGATGGTGATTTTCTGCTCCTTGTTCGTGGCCGTGTCCTTGGCCGTGACGTTCAGGATGCCGTTCGCGTCAATGTCGAAGGTGACTTCGATCTGCGGCACGCCGCGCGGCGCTGGCGCGATGCCCACAAGGTTGAATTTTCCCAGCGTGCGGTTGTCCCGCGCCAGCGGTCGCTCGCCTTGCAGGACGTGGATCTCCACCTGCGGCTGGTTATCCGCGGCCGTGGAGAAGACCTCCGACTTGCGCGTCGGAATCGTCGTGTTCCGCGGGATCAGCACGGTCATCACCCCGCCCAGCGTCTCCACGCCGAGCGACAGGGGTGTGACGTCGAGCAGCAGGATGTCTTTCACCTCGCCGCCCAGCACCCCGCCCTGGATGGCCGCGCCCACGGCGACCACCTCATCCGGGTTGACGCCCTTGTGCGGTTCTTTGCCCCCGAACAGGTCCTTCACGATCTGCACTACCCGCGGGATGCGCGTCGACCCGCCCACCATCACCACCTCGTCAATCTTGTCCGGGGTGATGCCGGCGTCGGCCAGGGCCTGCTTCACCGGCCCCACCGTGCGTTGCAGGATGTCTTCCATCAACTGCTCGAGCTTCGCGCGGGTCAGTTTGTACAGCAGATGTTTGGGCCCCGAGGCATCGGCGGTGATGAACGGCAGATTGATTTCTGTCTCCGCCATCTGCGAGAGTTCGCACTTGGCCTTCTCGGCGGCTTCCTTCAGCCGCTGGATGGCCATGCGGTCCTTGCCCAAGTCGATCCCCTGGTCCTTCTTGAACTCGGCGACGATCCACTCGATCACGCGCTGGTCGATGTCGTCGCCGCCCAGGTGCGTGTCGCCATTGGTGGCCTTCACCTCCACCACGCCCTCGCCCACCTCGAGAATGGAAATGTCAAACGTGCCGCCGCCCAGGTCGTACACGGCGATCGTTTCGTCCTTCTTCTTGTCCAGGCCGTAGGCCAACGCCGCAGCCGTCGGCTCGTTGATGATGCGCAACACCTCGAGCCCGGCAATTTCGCCCGCCTGCTTGGTGGCTTGCCGCTGGCTGTCGTTGAAGTAGGCCGGGACGGTGATCACCGCCTTGGTGACCTTCTCGCCCAAAAAGTCTTCCGCCGCGGCCTTGAGTTTCTGCAGGATCATCGCGGAGATCTCCGGCGGGCTGTAGGCCTTGCCCAGGATGTCCACCCGGGCATCGTCGTGCGGGCCGCGGGTGACTTTGTAGGGCACGCGGCGGACCTCCTCGGCCACCTCTTCGTAGCGCCGCCCCATGAACCGCTTGATGGAGTAGACGGTGTTCTCCGGATTGGTCACCGCCTGGCGCTTGGCCACTTGTCCTACCAGACGCTCCCCGGTCTTGGTGATGGCGACCACCGACGGCGTCGTGCGCGCTCCCTCCTGGTTGGGAATGACCACGGGTTCGCCGCCCTGCATCACCGCTACCACTGAGTTGGTTGTGCCTAGGTCAATACCGATGATCTTGCTCATTGCTGTGCTTCCTCCCTCAGGCCGTGTGCGCGGCCGAAGCCTCGCTTCTTCTCTTCAAGCAGGCCTATTATATAGCTTGAGTGTGACGTTGTCAAGTTTTTTGATGCTTTGTATCCTGCTGCTATAAAACAACTTAGCGACACTTACTGCCCTCATAATTGCCCTTTGGGCGGCGACCGCCTGGGCGCCACCTCCCGCCCGGGATGGCGGCAATCCTGCGCTACTGATTCCCGCTGCAACGCATCTTAAAAGGCAGGCATGGCCATGACCGCCACACTGCCGCACATTCACCGCCTGCCGGGCAGCCCAAGTCGAGGTACAATGGCAGCCGTCGAATCGCAGGCCGAATGGAATCGGAGGACGCGTTGAAGCGGCCCCACCCAAGGAGCCTCCGCATCGCCTTGGCGGTGTTGGCTCTGGTCATGGCCTACCCGGCCGGTGCGCAGAAAAGAGTTTCCGCCGCGGAGCTCACTGCGCTCAAAGCACTGGGCTCGAAATCGGCGCCCATCACCGTAGAGGTGTTCAGCGACTTCCAATGCCCGGCGTGCCGCCGGGTGTATCAGGGCGTGTTGCGGCAGGTGATCGACAACTACGTGAATGCGGGCAAGGTGTATCTGGTGCATCGGGATTTTCCCCTGCCCATGCACAAGCATTCCCGGAATGCTGCGCGCTGGGCCAACGCTGCGGCGCAGCTCGGCAAGTTTGAGCAGGTGGAAGAGGTTCTCTACGACAAGCAGGACGCCTGGTCGGCCAATGGCAATATCGAAGCCGTTGTGGCCGCGGTGCTCTCGCCGGCGGAATTGAAAAAGGCGCGCGCGCTGGTGCAGAGCGGCCAGCTTGATGCGGTGATTGACAAAGATGTCGCGCTGGGCCAGAGCAAGCGAGTGACCCAGACCCCCATGGTGTTCGTCATCCACGGCAATGAGGTCACCCAGCTTCCTCCCGAGGGAGTTTCGTACTCCCTGCTGAAGCAGTACTTCGATTATCTCCTCAGGCAGTAGCCATGGCCGATGCCGCCCCGTTCCCCACTGCCCAACACCGTCCAGCGGCGGCACTCCGCACGCTGATTCTCTTGGGGCGCCTGGCTCTGGGCGCGATGTTTCTCTACGCCGCTTATACCAAGCTGCGGCAGCCCTGGATGCTCTTCGCCATGTCGGTCAATTCCTATCATTTGCTCCCCGAGTGGGCGGTCGCGGCCGTGGCCCGGACGCTGCCGTGGGCCGAGGCGGTGCTGGGCGCTCTGCTGCTGGCCGGCTACGGATTGCGCTACGTCGCGGCGGTGGCCAGCGCGATCCTGCTGCTGTTCTTCGCGGTCATGCTGCGGTCCTACTTCCTCGGACAGGGGATCGATTGCGGCTGCTTCGGCCTCGGCGAAAAACTGGGTATGCGCACCCTGGTGCGCGACGCCCTGCTGGCGGCCGCGTCCGTCATGCTGACGGTGGCCGCGTTCGTCGGCCACCGCTCCGCGTCCCGGAACTGAACCCAGCGTCGCGCGGCGGGCCTTCCCCATTTGCTGATGCGATAAGATGAAGGGGTCATGCTGAGTCTGCCGCCCATCACCCTGCGCCTGCGCGGATGGAAACTGATCGGCCGCGTCGCCTTCGCTTTCCTGCTCCTCGGCGCCATCGCCTTGGGCGCGGCGGCCGGGCTGCTGTTCGTCTATGCCAGCGACCTGCCGGAGATCCGCGCGCTCGAGGACTACCGGCCCAACGTCGTCACCGAGCTCTACGCCGACGACGGCCAATTGATCGGCAGCTTTGCCCTCCAGCGACGCATTCTGATGACTTACGAACAAATCCCGCGGGTGCTGAAGGACGCCGTGCTGGTGACCGAGGACCAGCACTTCGAGGAGCACTGGGGCGTGGACTTCCCCCGCGTGGCCCAGGCGGCCTGGCGCAACATCGTGCAGCGACGCAAGGCGGAGGGCGCCAGCACGCTGACCATGCAACTGGCGCGCGTGCTCTTTCTTTCGCCCGACAAAAGTTTCCGTCGCAAGGTGCAAGAGACGCTGCTAGCCATCCAGATCGAGCGTCACTACACCAAAGAGCAGATCTTCACCATGTACGCCAACCAGATCTACCTGGCGCATGGCAATTACGGCTTCGAGGCCGCCGCGCAATTCTACTTCAGCAAGCCCGCCAGCCAGCTCAACCTGACCGAAGCGGCGCTGCTGGCGGGGATGATCCGCGGCCCGAGCTACTCGCCGGTGCTGCACCCGCCGCGCGCGCTCCAGCGGCGCAACCTGGTGATCGAGCGCATGGGCCACGAGGGCAAGATCACGCCCCGCGAGGCCCAAGAGGCCATCAAGCAGCCGCTCGGCCTGAAGCTGCAATACCCGCGCAACGATCTGGCGCCATACTTCTTCGAAGAGATCCGCAAGTACCTGGAAAACACCTACGGCACCGAGGCGGTGCACGAGCGCGGCCTGCGCATTTACACCACGCTCAATGTCGCCCTGCAACGCGCCGCGAACCAGGCCCTGCGCGACGGCCTGCACGCCTACGACCGCCGGCACGGCTGGCGCGGCAACCTGCCCAATATTTTGCGCGGCAACCTGGTCGGCAGGCTGGACAGCTACGAAGACGACGACTGGCGCCGCCCCATCGAAAAGGGCAGCTACGCGATCGGCCTGGTCACCGCCGTGGACGACCGGACCGCTACGGTGAAGCTCGGGCCGTACCGGGCCGTGCTCACCGCCGCGGACATCGCCTGGACGGGGCGCCGCTCGCCCGCGCAAATCCTCAAGCCCGGCGACCTGACCGAATTCCGCATCAAGGAGCTCTCCGGAAACACGGCCAAGGTCGAGCTGGAGCAGAAGCCCGCGGCGCAGGCGGCGCTGGTCGCCATCGACAACCCCACCGGCGAGATCAAGGCGCTGGTGGGCGGCTACAGCTTCGAGGAGTCGAAATTCAACCGCGCCACCCAGGCGCTGCGGCAGGTGGGCAGTTCGTTCAAACCGTACGTGTACACCACCGCCATCGAAAAAGGCTTGACCCCGTTCGATACCGTCGTGGACGCCCCGTTCACCACCATCAGCGGCGGCCAATCATATGCCCCGCACAACTACGATGAAAAGTTTGAAGGCACCATCACCCTCCGGCGCGCCCTGGCGGGATCGCGAAACATTCCGGCTGTGAAAGTCGCCGAGAAGATCGGCATCACCAACGTCGTGGAGATGGCCCGGCGCTTCGGCATCACCACTCCCATTCCGCCGTACCTGCCCGTGGCGCTGGGCGCCGCGGACATGAAGCTGATTGAGCACACCTCCGCCTTCACCGTCTTCCCCGACGACGGCATCCGCATCGAGCCCTACTTCATCCGCCGGGTCACCAGCTACGACGGCGCGCTGCTCGAACAGGCGCGGCCCGAAGTCCACGACGTCATCTCGCCTCAGGTGGCCCGCACCATGGTGGCCATGCTCGCAGACGTCATCCAGTTCGGCACCGGCACGCGCGCCAAGGAGCTCGCCCGGCCCGCCGCGGGAAAGACCGGCACCACCAACGATTTCACCGACGCGTGGTTTATGGGCTTCACGCCCTCGCTCACCGCCGGGGTCTGGGTGGGCTTCGACGACAAGCAGGTCTCCCTGGGCAAAAAAGAGACCGGCGCGAAGGCGGCCCTGCCCATCTGGCTCCAGTTTATGAAGGCGGCGATGGATCAAAAGCCGGTCGAGGATTTTCCCAACGTTGAACCGCTCTCCAAGGTCGCCCTGACCAAGCACGTGCAGGTGGATACTTCCGACACGGCGCCGACCGAAGAGGTGCCGGAAACTCCGCCAAGCAAAGAACCGACCCCGACCAAGCTGCCTCCTGTTCCGCCGGCGAGCCGGAGCACAGGGGACGCGGCGCCCAGGCCTTCCGAATAGCGGCCGAGGCTACCGGGAGCGGAAATGCTCCCAGCCGCGTGCGGCCATCGGAGTGGCGCGGCCCTTGGCACTCACCAGGAAGATCGTCCGGGCTTTCGTAATTTCCCCGATGGGTGTGATGGCCACTCCTCGATGCTGTCTGGGGATCGCTTGCCGGTGCCGCCGCGCCGCGGTGAACAACAATTGATAGTCTTCGCCGCCGTGCAGGGCTAGCTCGAGTGGGTCGAAGCCGTGAACCCGCAGGGCGGGGGGAACTGGGGCGGCGGGGATTCGGTCCACCCAAACCCGCGCGCCCACCCCGCTCGCCTCGCCCAGGTGCCTGAGGTCGGTGGAAAGCCCGTCCGAAGTATCAATCATCGCCGAGGCCAGCCGCGTCCGCGCCAGCCATTGGCCGAGGCTGAGGCGCAACTCGGGATAGAGGTGCGGCTCGAGCAGCGCGCGCCAGCGCCGCTCGCGGTACATCCCGCGTAAGACCAGCTCCAGCCCCAACTGCGCCGCGCCCAGTCGCCCGGTGACGTAGAGCAGGTCGCCCGGCCTTGCCCCCGAACGAGTGACCGCGCCGCCCGGCGCCACTTCCCCCAACACCGTGATGTTGACGACTACCGTGGCGTTCTGCGCCGTGTCGCCGCCGGCCAGCACCTGCCCGAATTGGCGCGCCGCGCGTGCCATCCCAGCCAGGAAATCGTCCAGCCACTCGCCCGTGCGGTTGCTGGGTAGCGCCAAGCTGAGCAGAAACAGCCGCGGCACCGCGCCCATCGCGGCCAGATCGCTGGTGGCGCGCGCCAGGGCTTTATAGCCGATGGCCTGTGGTGGGTGCGCCGGCGCGAGGAAATGGACGTTTTCGAGGAACGCGTCGCAACTGAGCACCCATTCTCGGCCGCGCGGCGGGCGCAGCACCGCCGCGTCGTCGCCGATGCCGATCCGCAGGCCGGCGGCGCGCGCCGCGGATGACCGGGAAGGTATCCTGGCACGGATGCGTGCGATCAGTTCGGCTTCAGTCTTCACGCTCGACATCCCGGTCGCGGCTCGGGTCTGCCGCAGCCAGCCGCCCGGCCATTATAGGGGCCGCAGCGGCTCGAATCGAGACCTGCGCGGGCCGCGGAGGGAAAGATTTTGATTGACTCGGCCTAGAGGCTGCTTCTAGACTTGCCCGGGTTTCGAACCAGGACTCGCGGTTCAAACGCTCGAATTGCTTGGCCAGGCCGCCGGGGAGCAGCGGCGGCTTCCGGCCCCATACGAAAATGACAGTTTCACGGCCCAACCGGGCCGTGGGTGAACTTTAGAGAAGATGAAGTTCAAGTCCTATACCTTTTTTATCGCCTCCGGCAATCAGGGCGCGGTGCGCCGCGTGCGCGTCCCCTTTTACGTCTTGCATTTGCTGTCGCTTCTGGCCATCGTGGGCGGCGCCACGGTGCTGGTCGCGGTGGGCGCTTACTCGCGCATGCTCTGGAAGGTGGCCAACTACAACACCCTGCGCCGCGAGCAGGACACCCTGAAGCGCCAGTATCAGCAGCTCCAGCTAACCGTCACCAATACCAACCAGCGCCTCTCCTCGCTCCAGTCCCTGGCCACCGAAGTGGCCATGACCTACGGCTTCATGCGCTTCCGCGAGACTCCCTTCGGGCTCACCGACGCCCCCTTCGCGCCCGAGACCGCTTACGAGCGCTCGGTCGAGCAGTTCAACTTCCTCAAGAAGAACCCCACGGCCGTGGCCCTGGCTTCCTCCGGGTTGCAGTTGATGCCGCGGGCGGGATTGGGCGACGCCTTCATCACCCCGTCGCTCTGGCCGGTCATTGGCCACATCACCGGGAGCTTCGGCGAGCGCCTCGACCCGTTCAGCGGCGAGGGCGCCTTCCACGCCGGCGTGGACATCTCCTCACAATACGGGGATGAAGTGCGTGCCAGCGCCGACGGGGTGGTCACGGCGGTGGAGACGCGCCCCGGCTACGGCCGGCTGGTGGTGGTCGAGCACGGCTTCGGCATCTCCACCTGGTACGGCCACCTCTCCGGCTACCGCGTGCATCCCGGCGACCGCATCAAGCGCGGCCAGGTCATCGGCTATGTCGGCGTCAGCGGGCGCGTCACCGGTCCGCACGTCCATTACGAGGTGCGCATCTACGGCGCGCCGGTCAATCCCTGGCGCTACCTGCGCTTCACCTCCACCGGCGACTAGCGTCCCGTCCCGTAAGTCCCTGCCATTTCCCTTTAGGGGGTCAGGGGTCTTGCCCTGAGCCCAGTCGAAGGGTCAGCCGCGACATCACAAGGTGGCAAGAAATCAGGGCTTTAGCCCCTGAAGCCTCTCCCGCTCCAGAGACTTGGCAACTTGTTGAAAACTATCCCGCACGTCATTCCGCGGAGCCGAAGGCGACGAGCAATCTCCTCTCCCGCCGGTCATTCCGAGGAGCCGGAGGCGACGAGGAATCTGCTGTTTTTTTGGATTCTGACAAAAGGCGGATTCCTCACTGCGCTCGGAACGACGACCATCTCGGGCGAAGGAGGATGGAACGGGAGCGAGGCTAAGACCTGACAGTTTCAACCGGCCACAATCCCCCTGCAGTGGCCGGTTTCCGCACAAAGAGCGCAGCGCGAATCCGCGCGCCGCCTTACGGACCGACAGCGATCGAGATAGCGCCCGCCCCTGCCGCGAAGGGTGCGCCGGTAATGGCCGTCAGCGCGCCGGTCGTGGCGTTGATGCTGTACGCCGAAACGTTGTTGCTGCCGGTGTTTGCCGTGTAGGCAAACTTTCCCGCCTTGTCCACCGTGATCCAAGCAGGAGTGGTCCCCGACGCGACAGCCGGACCGGCCGATGTCAGGACCCCGGTCGTGGCGTCGAAGTTGAACACCGAAACGTTGTTGGTAGTCGCATTCGCAACGTAAAGGACTTTGAGTGTGGGGTGCACAGCAACGGCGTTAGCGCCAGCTCCCGCCGGGAAGGGCGAACCGGCGACCGGCGTGAGGGCCCCCGTCGTGCTGTTGATGGTGAACACGGACACGGTGTTGGAAAGGTCGCTCGCCACGAATACGAACTTGCTGAGCGGGTCCACGGTCACAAAGATGGGTTCGGTTCCCGCGGCACCAGGCCCCGTCGTGCCGACCAATGTCAGGGCGCCGGTCGTGCTGTTGATGGTGAAGGCGGTGACGGTGTGGCTCGTTTCGTTCGCCACGTACAGGAATTTGGTCAACGGGTCCGCGGCCACCGCGCCAGGACATAATCCCCCGGCAGCGAAGGGTGAACCGGCCACCGCCGTGAGCACGCCGGAGGTGGTGTTGATACTGAAGGCGGAGATGTTGTTTGAGGTGACGGCACAGTTGACGACGTAGACGAACTTACCCGACGCGTCCACGATGACGAACAATGGCCCCGTCCCGGTGGCGAAGGGTGAGCCGGCAACCGCCGTCAGCGCACCCGTCGTACTGTTGACCTTGAACGCCGAGACGGTGTTGGAACCGTTATTGGCCACGTAAAGGAATTGGCCGGTGGGGTCCACCGCCGCCGCCGTTGGAGTTGTGCCCGCCGCGAAGGGTGAACCGGTAACCGCCGTCAGGGCGCCGGTGGTCGCATCAACCTTGAACACCGAGACGTTACCGGAAGTGATATTCGCCACGAAGGCGAAGTGTATCAGGATGGCTTGCAGCGCCGAGCCCCCACCCGTACACGACGACAACACCGCAAGCGTCACAACTGTCGTCAGAATGAGGATCGTCCTTTTCCACGACCGGCTCGTTTTCATGCTCATCAATCCTCCTCACCCGTGCAGCCCAACTGAAT
>OBEQ012074830.1_pt1 | contig 34890 bp, 8 predicted proteins | sample 1670901 | NCBI WGS metagenome assembly OBEQ01 (sample SAMEA104232315, study PRJEB22302) | groundwater metagenome | biome: forest; feature: aquifer; material: groundwater | place: USA | collected 2011-08-07 | depth 5.4 m | reverse complement strand
TGCCGTTTTGCTCATAGAGCTGGCGCAGGAGCGCTTTATTGGCCGCGTGATGGTACAAACGCAAGGTGTTCGCGCCCATCTCCTTGAAGAGCTGCGCATCGCTGGTCATAGGTTCATCGGGATCCCGGCGATTATTATGGTTGACATCCCCAAACGCTTCGAGGATGCCGTCAATCTTGCCGTTTTTGTTGCGGTCGGCGATCATCCAATCCTGCCGCGTGCCCTCATCCGGGGATTCTCCCACGGCGCTGGGCCAGTAGGACATGCCGCGCACGACCCACGGCTTGCCGTCGACCAGCAACTGCCAGTGCCGGTTCGCATACTGCCGCAACTTCACCCGCCCCTTGCCGACGTCGCGCTTGACCTCCAGCATCGACAGATCCAGCGTGGGCGGATTGACCGCGGCGGGCTCCACCGACACCAACCGGCCGGGATTCACCAGAAACACATCATTGTCCACGACATTATCAAACCCGTGCTCGACGAGGATCCGCGCATCCTCCAACCGCAGGCCCAATTCCGGATGCAACCGCAGCAGCGCCTCCAGGCGATCCCGCGCGACCGGCCCGACATACCAGGGCGTCTTGAACTCGGTCCAACCCACGTCCTTCGGAAAATGGACGAGCACCGCATAATACGCTTTGACCGCATGGGACAACAGTCCCGCACGCTCCAGGATCTGCGCGACGAAAAATTGACGCAGCCCTTCGCTCTCTTCGTCCGTCCCGGCCCACTTAAAAAACCCCAACTGCATATCATCATGGAAGAAGAAATCCCATACGCTCCCGCCCTCGAGCGCGTTGCGTTCGAGCGCCTGGCGGTACGCCGGGTCGCGCAAGAGCCCCTTCTCGTTGGGATAAATCGCTTCGCCCACGGCCGCGGCCAAGCCGTTGCGATCCGTGATCTCGTAATGGTAGTCGGCCATCCCGACCTTTTGAAACGTTCCGTACCGGGTGTAATCCACGACCCGCTCTACACCAGGATCGGCCAACTGAAACGCCGGGGCAGCATGTTGCAGGGCCTGCTGGATATCCGCGGTGGCGCGCCGCTCCCACATCGAGACTTGATGCGGCGGATCCTGGGGCAGGCGCCCGCGCTCAACCAAGACGGGTTTCTCCACGCCGATGCGCCGACGCGGCCGCTTCTGATCCACCAACGTCCCCGCCGACAGCAGCACCAACCCCGGCTCGCCAAGGAGATACGTGCCGCTGACGACCCCCTGGTCATTGGTCCGTTTGGTCTGGGTCAGCTCCGTCTTGGTTTGGACTTCCGTAATCGCATAGTCAATGGGAGCGCCGGCTATCGGATGCCCGTCGCGATCAGTCAGGCGAATCGTAAATTGGAGCGGATCCATTTTGCTGGCCACCTGATAGCGCTCGCGGTCGGTCTCGATCGTCAGCGTCGGCATCAACACCGGCTGCCCGACCACCAGCGACCGCTCGACTTTCGTCACCGTCCGCCCATGCTCATCCCGCGCGTCCATGATGAAATGCGCGTCAGCGGGATGGCCCTTGCGGCGCTTGGGCACCGCCAACTGGGTCTTCCACCAGTGCGGACTCACCCGGGCGGCCGTTTTCCAGCCATCCGGTTCCACCCGCACCCGCACGCTCTGAATGCGATCGGTGGCGTAGATCGACACGGGCACGGTGGTTTGATACATCTCGTCACTAACAGGGCTGACGACGATGGCTTGATTATAGGTTTTCAGGGCCTCGTACACCGGACGCGCCTGCACGTCGGAGTCGCTGATCGAATTAAACGCGGTGATCCCAAACCACTCTTCGGGATCGGCTTCGTCATGCGTCTGCTCATCCCCGGCCTGATCCCCTTGTTTCCACCATTCATCATTCCACTCAAACACGCAGATGCCTTGCGCCTTCGCCTGGTAGACCTCATCCACCACCTGCACCACCTGCTTGGCCTGCGCCTCCACGCTGGTGCCGCCGTAGCCGGATTTACTGCCGACTTTGGGCGACACGGATAACCCCGACTCCGTGATCACGAGGGGTTTACCCTGGGCGATGGTCCGCTTCAGATGCTCGACGTAGGCCCGCACGCCAAAACTGTGGGCGATGATGGCCGGCTCGTACGGATAGACATTAAAACTGATGAGGTCCCACATCGAATGATCCAGCCCGATCAGCAGCGGCCAGTTCGCATACGACACCAGCCGGGTGGGATCGACCGCTTTCACCGTCGCAGCCGCGCCCCGCAGGAGTTTGCTGGTTTCGTCCACGCCAGTTTGATAGACCTGTTCCGGCCACAATTCATTCCCGACGAGAAACGCCAAAACAGTCGGATTGCCTTTGGCGCGCTCGGCCTCCTGGCGGACGCGCTGGAGCATGACTTCCTGGAACCCATCAGAGGTATAATTCCCTTTCGGATCGACCCAGATACCCTGCAGCACCATCAAACCATATTGCCGCGCGAGCGCGAGCTGTTCCGGACTCATCGGCGCCCACGTGCGCAGCGTGTTAAACCCCGCCTCCCGAATCTTGGCAAAGTCGCCCGCCATGATCTCCAAGCTGACCGTGCTCTTCCAGGGCACCTGCCCCGGCCGATACGGCGAGTAGCCGATCCCTTTCACGAGAAACGGCTCGCCGTCGACATAGAACCATTCGCCCCGCAACTCCACGCGCGGCGGAGGACTCGCGGGTGCGGACGGCTCGGCGGCCTGAGCGGCGACACCCCGCATGTCCAAGAGGGCCACCACTAACACAAGAAGACGTAGCTGTCTCATGTGCATGGGTAATCTGTGTAACGTGAGCTTAAAAGGTGTTTTCGTAGACGAGGCGCACAAGATGTTCCGTATCAAGGGTGGGGTAATAGTTGCCGTAGGGGTTAGTGGTAAACACCAGCACCGACGGCCCCAGCGCCGCCTCGCCAAACTCGACGTAGAGCTGGGAATCGTCGGTCGGCTTCCACGCAATGCGCCCGAACAGACTGTGGTGCCGGTCGAACTTCTTGCCGCCGCCAGCATTCTCGTCGGTGATGTCGACGGCCCAAGACATCACGTAGCGCCCGGCGATGATCAACCGCTTGATCGGCGACCACGCCGCCATCAACCCGACGTGATTGAGGTTGTCATCGATCTGCCCGGCGTGATCAAAGGTATTCCGCGTCCAATCCAAGGCCAGCTCCACCTCCTCTACCGGCGTGTAGTAGACGCCGGCGCGAAAGATGTCGAAGTACGGATACGGCGGCTGCGGGAAAAATCCCTGGCTGAACAGAAACGGGCTGGTGGTCCGGAAGACCTGGCCGTCTTCCGTGAACGTATGAAAATTGGAGCTGTTCAGGAGTCCGCGCGGAAAGTTGTTGGTGGCGATCGTGGAATCGTTGGTGTGCTCCCAGATGCCCCAGAACGAGAACTGTTCAGCAGGATACAGCTCGGCCCCCAGCGAGAACGTCAGCAGGGAGGGATTGCGGCCGTTGGGAATGAGGGTGTTGAGCAGGGACTGATCCGTGGGCACATCGATGACAAACGGATCAATGCCGGCGGCGGTCTTGGGCAGATCGTGATAGAGGAACAACGTTTTCGTCATCAGCCACTTCATCGGCCGCACGGTGTTTTCTTCCCGGATCACCGTTTCGAGATATTTGCCGTTGGTCCGATGGACATTGCGGACATCGAACAACGGCTCAAACCGCTTATCAAAGAATGATCCATTGACACGAAGACCAAACGCATCGCGGCCCACATCCACGCCGTCGCCGATCCGCACCGCCGCGACGTCTTCCGGATTCACGGGCGAGGCGGGTGTTAAGGCCGTGAAGAGCTCCGGCTGGCGCCCCAGCCAGAGATGGCGGCCCCAGAACTGATCCTGCCGCGTGTCGCGATAGTGCGCCAAGCCGGGATCGAAGCCTTCATCCATGTGCGTGTAGTAGAACCGATCCAGCACTTGCTGGCCGAACCACGAATTGCTGACGGCCGTGTGCCACGCCCAGCCGCGCGAATCGGTCTTAAAGGCCGAGGTGTTGTCCTGCAAACTCTTGGACATCGCCGCCTCATTTTCCCACGTCAACCAGCTCCCCGGCTGAAAGGTGAGATCCATCGCATACACGTTATTGTCGGCGTCTTTCGCGCGATCGTTGTACGCCCACCGCGAGGTGTACGTGCCGCCCATTGTGACTCGACCATCCCACAGATCCTGTTTGACTCGCGCCATGCCGGCGAAACTCTGGAAGCTGTCATACTCCTGCCACAGACTCTTCGGAGACGCGAGTGCTGCCTGAATCGAGGTGTGATCCAACGGCTGCCACTGCAGCGATGTGCCTCGCAGCGCGGTCAGGCGCGTCAGATCGCTGTCGCGGGTAAAAAAAGGCAGATCAAACGACCATTGGCCCTGCCCAAAATCCTTGGGTGTGGCGCCGGTATTCACGTGGCCCGGTTTCCATTCGTCCAGCCACGGCGAGGGCTCCCAATAAATATGATGGTTGGATAGATGCAGCGGATCATCGGACGTCATCGCCTGGTCCTGCAAGGCCAAGGGAAAGATGCGCAAGTCGAGCACGTCGTTCTTGTAGCCGGTCCAGGCCCAGCGCACCGGCTGAAACGTGTAATCGACTTCCAGGGCGGGAATGGTAAAGGTGTTTCCAAAGACGCTGTTGACTTTTGTCACCACGGTTTTCCCGTTGTCGGTCTCAATTTCCGGCGTGGCGATCGAATCGCCGTTGAGCGAGGTGAGAAAAATTTCGTTGATGGCGGTATTGGTGGGCGCCCACCACTTCAGTTGCAGATCCACCGCATCGCCTCCTGTCCCCGTGACGCGCACCTTCTGCGTCGTCCCCACAAAACTCCAGGGATCCACGGTGAGATTCGAGTGCAGCTGCCAACCCGTATGCTCTTTGGGCGTATCAAGATTGAGCCGAAACCGACTGAAGACGCGCGGATCAAACGTGTTGTAGCGGAAATCGCCTGAGAAGACCCGGAAATTTCGCTCGTTGAGATCCCCGTTGGCCTTGTCCAGGATGAGATCATCCGCCGTCGCACCGACGGTGGAGCGCACTTCCCCGCTGACCACCAGTGGAGCGATGTGCTGGTTGACGGAATCCGCGGCGTGCGCCGTCCACGAATGGACCGGCGGTTGATTGGAATTCCCGTTGTTTCCGGATGCACGCTGTGTCGGTTGCGTCTGATCCGGCACCGACGCCGGCTCCCATGATGACGGAGGCGGCGGAGGGAACGCCGGCAGCGCTTCTTCAGAAACTTGGGGTTCTGGTGATAAGACTGGCGGCATCTCAGAGGCCTCTGAGACGGCACCGCCGGTTGTCGATATTTGAGCCGGCGTGACGAGGGGCGCGACCGCACGGGAGGTTTGCGCGGTGGTGAGGGCTTGCGTCAGCGCTTGCTCTCGAGAAATCGGCGCGGCAGCCGCCGGCACAACCACTTGGTGTTCTTCGGTGCGGCTTAACGCGTCTTCCAGGGCTTGATCGCGAGGAGTATGCTGGCGATGCTCGACTTGCGCCAATTGGGCCAGTGCCTGCGCATCGGTTGGATTCAACACCAGCACATGGTGGAGTTCCCGCATCGCGTCGTCATCGCGGCCGGCGTGCTGGTAATCTTCGGCGAGCTTCAGGAGGAAACTGCGAGTCGCGGAGGGTTCAACCGCCCAACAGGGCTTGCCCAAGACGAACACCGCCACCGATACCGCTCCCACAATCCTTGTTAGCGTGTGTTGTGGCATCAGTTCTGCGACGCTCGTCCTCCTGGCAAGATAGTCTGTGAAAAAACCGGTTAGTATAGCACAGCGTCAATTACCGCTCAAGGCAATAATCTTGTTGATCTTGCCCCGGGCGGCGACGTTGACCTTCCAGAACCAGCCCTTCGGATCCCAGCATTGAGCGTAGGAAAAATCGTTGACCACCCGCTCATAGGCCGCGCGGGCTTCCTGGTAGCGCTTCTGCGCCATCAACGACTCGCCCAAGATGAAATAGCAGGTCCCGACATCGTTCAACGCCCAGTAATCAAAGACCTTCTCTTTGGGGGCGTAGTCGGTCAGCTTGGCTTGCTGTTTCTTGGCTTCCTCTTCATACAATTCGATGGATTTCTTGGTGTACAGCTCCACACCACGGTAGTCGCTCTTCTCCAGCGCCTGCCACGCCTTGGTCGTCAAGGTCTGGGAGGTGTAGTCGCCGAAATCATACGGCGTGCCGATGGTGCTGAGCTTGTTGCTGGAGGCCTCCGCCACTTTCCAGAACCAGCCCTTCGGATCCCAGCATTGAGCGTAGGGAAATTTCTCAATCACGGTGTTGAGGGCTTCTTGCGCCTCCTTCACCTTGCCCTGCGCTAACAGCGATTGGCCAAAGATGAAGTAGCAGGTCCCGACGTCGTTCAGCGCCCAGTAATTAAACGCCTTGTCCTTGGGCGCGAAGCCCGACAGACTCTGCGACTGCTCCAACGCCTTGGCTTGATAGAGCTCGATGCATTTCTTGGTATAGGCTTCGACCGCCTTGTAATCGTTGGCGTTATACGCGTCCCATGCCTTGCTCGTCAGCGTTTCAGACGTGAAGTTGCCGAAGTCATACTCTTGCATGGCCGGCTTGGCCATCGCCGGCGCCGCGCTCGTCGAGGACGGACCTGCCGTGGTACTCGCGGTCTCCGCGGCGACAATTGGCATCGCCACCAGACTCACGATCGCACACGCCATCAGGCGTTGTGGTGTGTTGTTCATCACGCCTCCCCTCGTTGTGCCCGCCTCCTGGGCACGTCGTACGTTACCCTTTTAATGCCCCAGCGGTGATGCCTTCGATGATGTAGCGCTGCATCACCAGATAGATCAGCACCACCGGCACGACCGTGATCACCATCCCCGCCATCAGCAAGGGATAGTCCGTTAAATGCGCGCCGTGAAACGCCAGCAATCCCCGCTGCAGCGGCATGAGTTCATGCCGCGAAAACACGACGTACGCCAAAATGAATTCGTTCCACGCCGAGAGCGTCGTCGTCAGCGCAATGACCGCCAGCGCGGGCTTGGCCAGAGGCAGCATGATGTGCCAAAACACCCCCAACACCCCGCACCCGTCCACCTTCGCGGACTCTTCCAACTCTTTCGGAATCGCATCAAAGAACGGCTTCAAGATGAAAATTCCAAACGGCAGCGCCCCGTTGATCTGCGGCAAGATGTAGCCCAGCCGGGGCCAGAACTCGCCGGCGCCCTGATCCATCAACCCCAGCTGATTCAACAAGACATACAGCGCCACAAATCCCGCGGGAACCGGCATGAGCATCGTCGACAAAAACAATTTGTACAACAATCCGGATCCCTTAAACGTGAACCGGGAAAACGCATAGGCGGCCAGCGACGACAGGATGAGCACCCCCACCACAATGGCGGCCGTATATCCGATGGAGTTGAGAAAATACGAGTCAAAATGCCCCTTGGTCCAGGCCAACCGGTAGTTCTCCACGTGCGCGGGTATCGGCACGGGCGAAAAATCTTTAAAGACCGTTTGCTGCGTCTTGAAGCTTGACGAGACCATCCACGCCAAGGGAAACAGGCAGCTTAACGCCACTGGGATGCACAAGGTATGACAGCCGGCGTACACCGCCCAGCGGCGCATCCGCTGCGCCAAGAGCATGCGCTGCGCACGCGTCATCAGGCGGTCCTCGTGCGACGGGTCAAGCGCATTTGGGCCAGGGATACCACCAACAGAATCAACCCAAACACAATTCCCTGAGCACAAGCATACCCGAGTCGGGAAGACCCTAGCATGCTGGACATGATGCGGGTAATCGGCACCTCGGTATGAAACGCCGGACCGCCTTGGGTCGTGGCCATGATCAGGGCGAAAATCTGCATGGTGCCCAAAATCGTCAGCACCGACACCACCACGCAGACCGGCAAGAGGAGCGGAAGCGTGATGTGGCGAAACCGAGACCAGGCATTCGCGCCATCCACCGTGGCCGCCTCGTATAACTCAGCCGGAATCGTTTGCAGGCCGGCCAAGAAAATCACAAACCCCCACCCGAATCCCTTCCATATGTGAATCACGGCCACCGCCGTCAGCGCGGTCTTAGGATCGGCCAGCCAGCTGCGCGCCAAACTTCCCAGCCCGATGCCTTTGAGGAATTCATTGAAGATCCCGTAGTTGCCGTCGTAGATCCACGCCCAGATCAGCCCCACCACGATCTCTGAGAGGATGGGCGGCAGGAAAAACAGCGTGCGGTAGATACCGCCGAGGCGCATGCGCCGGTTCACCGCCATCGCCAACCCCAGCGCCAGCACGTTCTGGAACACCAGCGCCAACAGCGTCACATAGCCCGCCTGGCCGAAGGATTTCCAAAACACCGGATCGTGCAGAATCACGGACGTATAATTGCTCAACCCGACAAACTGTTTCGTCAAGCTCACCCCGTCCCACTCAAACACGCTTAGATAAAACAATAACCCGAACGAATAGACGCTGAACACCGCAAACAACAGCAGGGCCGGCAACACGAACAGATACGGCACCGCCGCCTGTTTTCCTCGAATCTCCGTCATGATCGCCACCGCATCTTCGTTGATGCTCCACTTTCCACTTTCGACTGTCCACTGCTCTTATGGGGTGACATGGGTGGCCTCATGGTCACGATCATGCAACGCGGCGTGGCGGACTTCCTCACGCTGCTTCATATCCTGCACTTCCTGCGCCACCTGCAGCGGATTTTCCTCGCCGATGAGAATCGATTGAATGCCCTTGTCAAACGCCTCAATCACCGCCGGGCGCTCCTGCACGTCAAACAGCCGCGGATGCACGACCGCATCCATGTCATCGGCAAACGCCGCCAGCGCCGGCGGCAAATTCGCGGCGACATGCTGATTGGCCGGAATATTGTTGGTCGTATCCAAGAGATATTGCTGTTGCGGATCCGCCGTCAGCCACTTCAAGAACTCGATCGCCTCTTGGCGCTTGGGAGATTTTGCGTTGACCATGAAGCTGGAACCCGCCCCGCCCCAAGTCACCATCGGCCGGTCTTTGCGAATCACCGGCAGCATCATGACCCCATAGTCCAGAGTGGGCGCCATGCTGTGATACACATTGACGCCCCAGGTGCCGTTGAAGGCAAACACCGCCTGACCATTGGCGAAGAGCTGCTCGGCGCGCTTGTTCACCATCGTGACCACGCCCTCCGCCAGCAAGTTGCTGGCGCGCAGCTGCTCAAACACGCCGAGGACTTTCACCCAATCCGGATCAGTATAGGGCACCTCGCCGCGGAAGGTCGCTTCAACTTTTTTCAGCCCCATTAAATGAATCGCGTAATCGGTCGCGAAACAATCGATCAACCACAGCTCGGCCCAGCCGCTGACAAACCCCAGCAGGTGCTGCTCGCGAGCCGGCTTGCCCACGGCCAGAAACTCGTCCCAGGTTTGCGGCGGGTGCTCGGGATCAAACCCAAGTTTCTTCAGCAGGGATTTATTGTAGTAGACCTGGATACTCATCACATCGATGGGCACGCCATAGATGCCTGGCTTGACGCCATAGGAATTCCGCTTGGCGAAGCGGTTGAGGGCCAGCGCGACGGGGAAAAACGTGTGTTCCCACGCCGCATCTTGGGTTTCCATCTCGGCACTTAAATCCATGACGTGGCCCGCTTGGATGAAACTGGCGAAATCGCGCATTTCTCCCAGCACGCCGAAAATATCCGGCAGGCCATTGGTTTGGGCGGCGGCGCGCACTTTTTGGGCGTACAGATCCGAGGGGGCATAGAGTTCGAAGCGCACGGGGAGGTCGTGTTCGCGTTTATAGCGCGCGGCCAATTCGTTGAAGGGATCTTCGCGGTCGGTCATCCAATGCCACACCCGAAGCGGTTTCGTCGCGGCGGCGCCGTCGGAGGAATGCTTCCCACATCCCGCACACCACAGAACCACAGCAATGCCACAGAACCACAGAAACGCTCTTCCTACTAATAAGCGTTCTGTGCCTCTGTGTGGATTCCGTGTCATCTGTGGTGTCATGGAGTTCAAAACCCGATGGATCCTAAGGCGGTGACATCCGGCGCAAAGGCAATCGCCAGACCCAGCCACTGCTCACCCTCCGGCACATCGCCAGCTCGCCGGCCTGACGCAATCTCGTCAATCCGCACCACCCATCCCTTGCCATGCAAACGGGTAAAGGGAAAGAACCGGTTCTGCGATTCGGGAATGGTCATGCTGCAGACCACCTGATCTCCCGCTTGCAGCGCACATGGCGCCTGCACATAGGACAACACCCCGGCTAAACTCACATTCTTCACTTGCCCAGCAATCGGCTCCCCTAATCCGCCGTCGCGCTGGGGGCGGATTTCCACTGCCACATCCACATCTGCCCGTCGGAACTGACGCCGCTCCACTACGGCTTTCATCCGTTGGCCCTCCCCTGTTGCCCAAACCTTGACGTCCGGGCACGCCCCTTCACCGCCACCGTCAATCCGTCTGCGCGATTCATCTGGCCCCCTCGAGTAGAAACTCTCATCCTAACGGAATCTCCTAATGCGCTCAACTCTTTTTTTCTCATACGGTTAGACCGCCTTCAGGGCTTCTTGCCTGGACCGTTCAACCCGTTGGCGATATTGTCGGTCTTCCTCGGTCGCTTCTGTGGCCACATCCGGTGGCTCGATCTTCAGCAGATCGCCATCCCGGACCGCCTTTAAGCGGACCAGCGTTTCAGGAGGCAATGGCCTCTGTTCAGCTGTCACCGCAGCACCCACCGCGGTGGCAATCGCACGTCCGGCCGAGGCCGGTTGTTCGTGATCAAACGCCACGGCCTCAACATTCGGCGCGTGTCGCTTGACTTTGGCCACCCAGTCTTCAGGTCCGACCACGCTGGCCACACGGCTATTGCGAATCGCCCCTTCGAGTGTGCCCAAGACCAGGCGCACATCGCCATCCGGGACAAAGACGATTTCGTGTGCCGCCACCGGCGCCATTTTGGCCAGAATCGGCAGCAACTTCTCTTTCACCGCTTGCGCCTGTTGGGATGTCGAGGCGCCTTCGACCACCACCGCAAACACCAGCGGCTGACTATCCCCATAGATGCGTTGGGTGGTGTCGATGGCTTCCCGAATCAGCACCGGCGTGTGACGAGCCGTCAGCGCGGAGGAGTAGAACACGATCACGCGCGGTGATTGCACCTGTTCGGCGAACACCGGCGGGATGAGAAGACTGGGCAGCGTGTCGCCCAACGTCCCACTCTTCAACAACTGGCGGCCGGCCGGAGTTGGACTGGTCCCCTGCTGTGCGTTCAGTTTATCGGTATACGACGCCGGTGCCGATGCCGGCGCAGGGGTGAGCTGCTCCGCATTCGTCACCGGGATGGCTTGGTGTAAACTCGTCAGGAGAGCGCTGCGGGTACTTGCGCTGATCGGCGAGACTGCGAATAAGAATTCCTGCCGTTGCTCCATCCCAAGCGTTTCAACAGCGAACACGCTGGCGATGGTCGTCCACGCTTCCCGATATGTCGCCACGGGAACAGCTTGCGTGGTAATCGTCCGCGTGATCGTACCTGACAGCGTGTTCGTGAGTTTCGGCAGCTGATCGAGATAACGCAGGACCAGCTCGCGCTTGCGCACAACATCACCGGTCTGATGAACCTGGCGTGCGGTTTCCAGCAGTCCCTCGAGGATCTGCTCGGGAGTGGAAACGCTGAAGGCCTGTTGCAGACGGGCGATCGGCTCCTCGCCGATTTGCTTGGCCCATTCAAACAAGCCTTTGGGATAATTCCCACCGCCCTTCATGATGGTGTCAATCGTGGCTGGTTCGGCCACCTCGCGCCGCGCCACATCCTGCGACCAGATGAGAAGTCCCAGGAGAATGCGCGCGAAAATGTAGCGTTGCAGTTCGCTGGTGGTTGCGCTCACATCTGCGGGAGTCTTGCCCATCGCCTTGGCGACAAATTCCAGGATGGCCGCATGCTGCTCGACTGAAAGCGCTAAGGCACGTGGTTCAACCTTCACCGCAGCCCCTGCTTTGACTCCTTTTTCCCAGATGTAAATTCCGCGCCCGGTCTTTTTGCCAAGCGAGCCGGCTGCCACCAAGTCTTCTTGCACTCGAACAGGACGCAGCAGCGGGTGGCCATACGCGGCAAACACTTCGCGCGTGGTGGTGAGGTTGGTGTCAAGTCCAACAGTGTCGATCAAGTCAAGCGGCCCCTGCTTCCAGCCGCCGAGCTTTGTCATGGTTTCGTCAATTTGCTCAGCCGTGGCGAATCCGGCTTCAAGGATGCGCAGCGCTTCCAAGTAGTACGGCCGCGCGGTTTGATTGAACACAAATCCGACCACATCTTTGACGACGCCGGATTCCTTGCTCCAACCGCCGGCAATGGCTGCCACACGCGCCACTGCAGCTGGATCGCTGTGATCGCCGGCGACCACCTCAACCCCTCGCATCACTCCCGGAGGATTGAAGAAATGCATCCCAACGGTTCGAGACCCCTGGCCGATCGCTTCGCCGATGTTCGTCACACGCAAGGAAGACGTGTTGGTGGCAATCAGACAGGTCGCCGATAATCGCGGCAATAATTTCTTCAACGCGCCGGCTTTGACGCCGAGATCTTCCTTGACGGCTTCAATCACCAGCTCAACGGGGGTGAGGTCGTCTGTTTCCGTGACCACGTGCAGCCGAGCGATGACCGCGTCCCGCTGCGCCTCGGTGAGTTTGCCTTTTTTCACAAACTGCTCGTTCAGCGTCTTGATGATCGCCGCTTTGCCTTTTTCTGCGGTCGCGACATCGACGTCCATGAATTTTACGGTCCAGCCGTGCATCGCGGCCACTTGCGCGATGCCATGCCCCATAATGCCGGTGCCAAGCACCAAGATCGTGCCGGTTGGCTCGGAGGGCAGCAAGGTGAACGTCGGCAGCGCCTTCACACCTCTCGCTTTGTCCCCAAACACCTGCAAGCGCTGCTGCGTGCCGTCGGTAAACGTGATTTCCGGATTGAGCGTGCGCTCGCCCTCTAAGCCTGCTGTAAAACCGTATGTGCCTTCGTCGATTGCCGTCAGTGCGATCTGTGCCACCGTGAGTTGATGCGCCATCACCACCGCGGCATCTTGCTGCGGAAATTCCGCTGGAATCTTCAAGCGCGCTGACGCCGGAGCCTGGCCATTGCGAAGCGTTCGAATGTTCGCGTCGGCAAACACGCGCGCTAGCTCCGCGCTGTATTCGCTCTCGGAACGCTGTGGCTGTTGACGACGCAACGCGTCCAAACCTTCATCCGTCACCGTCGCAAGCCAGGCCTCAAGCGCCGCTTGGTCCTCGACGACCACATCAATGATGCCGAACTGCCGGGCCTGCTCGGCGCCGACGACCTCGGCATTGACGATCATGCGGACGCCATCCCATACGCGCCGGGTTTTTCGAGGCAACCGTTGAGTTCCGCCGAATCCAGGAATGAGGCCGATCTTGCCTTCGGTTAATCCAACCGAGGCTTGCTTGACGCTGGCGCGGATCCCAGCGGCCAGCGCCATTTCCAATCCGCCGCCGTAGGCGCCGCCGTTCAACGCGGCGATGACGGGTTTCTCACGGTCGACGGCTTCAATCAGATTCGCGAGCCCCTGCCCCAGCGCCAGCCACTCCTGCTTCTGCGCCGGGGTCGTGAGGGTGGCGGAAAACTTCAAATCCGCCCCGGACATGAACGTCGTGCCCGCACCGGTTAACACGATCTTCTTCACGCGCCCATTGGCCCGCAGTTTCAGGAACGCCTCTTTGAGCTCTTGCAGCACCTGCGGGTTGGCGGCGTTCAAGACCTCCGGCCGGTTGATGCGGATGATCCCCGTGCCTGTGGCCTCCCGAAATTCATCCTGGACGAACTGCCACGGAGCCGGCGCAGGCAGGCCACCGATCAGGGAAGGCTGCAACACCCACAGATGATCGGTGGATCGCAGTGGTGTTGTCGCGTACTCCTTCGGCCCAACCCGGCGCGGTTTCCCCACCCCGCTGTCTTTGACTGCGGCGATGTAGCCGGGGGCTGGCAGGCGATGCTCGCCTTCCACCACCACATGCGCAAACGGCAACGTATCGAGTGCCGCTTGCACCATTTGGGCCTCTCGAATGAATTGTCCGGAGGCTTCTACTTCCACCAAGACGTGCCCTTCATCGCCTCGGCTAAAGAACCGTGGTTGAGGCATGAGGGTCAGCTCGAGGGCGCCATCGGCTCCGCGAAGGGCCAGCGCATACCCCGGATCGATAACGATCGTGCCGCTCTCGACTCGAACATGGGCAAAGCGACCCTGATGCTCGGCTTTCGCTAAAACGTCCACGTACTCCTTGCCGATATCAGCCGACGAAATAACTACCTCTTTCTCAAACACACCACCGGGGATTTTCTGATCAAGCAGGCGCAGGAGCTCTCGTACGGTTTTCACAGCCGCGGCCTCTTCATCGCTGATGACAATGCCCATGTGCTGCTGCAAGAGCTCACGGGCTGGGGCCACAGGAGGCATCGCGTCATCAACCGAACTCGCCATCCCACCGATGAGGCCTTGTCGCAAGAGCAGATGATGCACGAAGTCGAAGACGGGTTCGGGCCAGCCTGAAGCCGTCTGCGATGTCGATGCAGCAGCTAAGACCAAACCAATCGGAAACTCGCGAAGGTTTAGGGTCTTCGCCAATGCCGCTGCAAATTGATCGACGTCGGTACCCTTCCGCGGGCTCTTCTTTAGCTGATCTCTCAGCGCGGGCTCGATGACATCCGCGTGGGTTTCGAGCGGCCGCTCTCTTTCAGCTGTGACCAGCGCCGCCTCGTCAGCTTCCAAGTCGCGCTTGGTTTCAAGCTCCTGTTTTTGCTGCGCAACCAACTCAAGCAACAGCACCAGCGTCGAATGGTCAAAATCTTGCGTTCGCAGGAAAGGTTCGGCTTTGGGAAATGTGCCGGGGGAAGAAATAAACTCCAGCAGTTGTTGATAGGTGGGGCTGAGGTCAGGGGTCGTCACAGGAACGCTCACAGGCGGCACAGAACTGCCCTTGCCTGGAACGACGAGAGTTGTTGGTACGGCACTTGGTGCCGGTTGTGTCCGCACCACCAGGATGTCACCGTCAACGTGGTCTGTGGCAATTACTGTCGTGTCAAAATGCAAAGGCGTGTGCTGGCCCGCCTTCTCCAAGACCAACACGTATCCTGGATTGAGGCCCTGGAGTGTTTCCTCTGCCTCACCCGTTCGATCCCGCGAGCCCTTCGACCAATGGAACCGACCATTAATTTGTACGCGTGGCTCCCCTCCACCAGGCGTCAGCAACACGGTCTCCACCACATCCTTCAGTTTCTTGCCAACCATGTCTGCCGTGACACGCATCACCGTCATCGGCTGATCCGCTAATGGAACATTTCCAACCGAGTGAACAGTCAGACCACCTTCATCAAGAAGGACCGTCGAAGCTGCCGGCAACGGGGAAAGTGTCTGCATCACCCGCGCATCGCTGAGCAATGGCGCCAGCAGATCCGCCGTCAAGTAAGCGCGCTCAGGACTTGTCCCATCACGGAACGGCTCCGTCACCTCCAGATACATTCCCTGCTCATCACGGGACACGCGACGCAGATCCTCCAAGGAAATCAAGTAGACTCCCCACGTCTCACCCGAACCGGACTTCTGCCGCTGCTGATCTTCGATCCATGATTCAAACTCTTTCCGAGTTCTTCGTGATTTTTCCGCCTGGAACCGGTCCTGATCTTTTGTAAGCCGGTCAAACTCTGCTTGGCTGAGCCGATAGATGTAGAGCGACCGCCGCTCACTATTTTTGCCATCGTTATACGGAAACGACCCTTCGCCGCCGACTCGCTCCAACGACCCTGCTAGCGCCTCAAAATCCAATTCCTCTTTCAGTTCCTTTTCAGCGGCTTGCTGGTAAGTTTCGCCATGCGCGACATGGCCGCCATAAATCGACAGCGCCAGCGGAAACGCCTTCTTGTTATGGGCCCGGCGCTGCAACACCACGCGTCCATCGGGAGTCAGAACGATACTGTTGGAATTGCGGTGTGTCAATCCAACATCATGGGCGATATTGCGGTCAACGCTGCCCAAGACGACCTCGGCCCCTTGCGGTGTTGTCGTGACGATATCCAACAACTCTCCGGACAGCTTCAACGTACCCTGCGTTAGCTTCCGAAGCACTTCGGTGGCGCGCGGTTCATCCAATCCAAGTCTCATAAGATCTGCCACTGTCGGAAGCTCTAACGCCGGACTCACCGGCATGGGAAGCAGACCTTGGCCGCTGGCCCATGCGGAGACGATTGCGGGATTCCAATCCGTAGTGAAGGCGCCGCGGCCGGTCGCTTGCTCTTGTCTATTCCAGTGGTCCAAGCCATACTGGGATGCTGTCTTGAGCGACACGCCTCCTTGCGTATAGCGCGAGGAGGTCGGCTCAGCGTCACGGACAAACACATCAAGGTACAGCTCGCCAACCTTCGTCAATGCCTCTTGTACCGTGGTTGACTCCATGCCGATTTGCGCCATGTCAACGTAGAGTCGCAGTAGCGGTTCCCAGAGCTTGTACGTCCTCTTGCGATCAGAAGCGATCCCCTCTTGGCGATTCTTAGCGACCAGCCGCTCACCAGCCTCTTGAAAGCGAGTCATCCATCCAGAGCGATCCTGCCCAAAGACACGCATGGCTTCGGAAATATAGGGATGTCCGGCTTCGCTGGCCGCCTGCGCTCGTTCGCGGAGGCGCCGGATCAGATGCTCGCGGAGATCCGTACCCGACGGAACCACTTCCATAATCCCCAGGCGCTGGGCCTCAGCCGGTGGGTACATATTGCTCGTCAAGGTCCACTCCATGGCCTGGTCGGCTCGGCCCGGACCGGCTCGCAGCGGCAGCATGACGGCAGCAAACGGTCCAGGGACTCCTAACTTACCCTCTGGCAACCCGGAGATGGTGGTACGTTTGGGATCAGCGGATTCGCGCACGGCGGTTAGATCCGTCATGAGAGCCACTTCAAGCCCTCCGCCCAACAGGAATCCGTCTTGTGCGATGGTGCCCGTGGGAATACCAAGCGTCCCCAATTCTAAGAGGAACGCCAGCATGGTCTCGATGTGCCGTTGGGGATCTTGCTGCACTTCGGTGATGTCCGCCCCGGCGGAATTCCGATCGAGCAGGAGCATCTTCACGTTGGGATGGCCGCGGACATGCCGACGCAATCCTTGCGTAGCGGCTTCCAGCATCGCATTGGTGAGCATGTTCACCCCAGGCCTCGTGAAGGACAACGTCGCCACGCCCTCGGGGCTGATGATAAGCGTGACATGATCTGAGAGTTCGTAGCGCTGTTCCTTTGGTGCTTGGGGCGCCGGAGTATGGCGATACCATGCCTTTGTAGAGTCGAGTTTCAGGCGAGCCGCCTCTTCAGCATCGATGGACTTGTACGTCGAGGTTTGATTGCCGCGTGTCGCGGTGTTTCGGACATAAATAAAGGCTACCCAGGCTTCCCCTTCACCGGCGTTGGCGACTTGATGAATGGCGTTGCTGCGCGGTTCCTTATACACAAACCCATCGCCTGCAGTTTGCGTTACACGCCGAGCGGGCCGAAGTGCCACGACCGTTTGCTCCTCCACGGTTTGTGTTGTAGTTGCTTCAAACTCTGTGGTGGCTAATGTCCCAACGAGCGGCAGGAAATTCTCATAGAGATATTCCACTGAGTCATGCGCGTGAATCGCGCTGGCGTCCTTGGGACGGTAACCGGCCAGCCACAACACGACTGCTTTATTCTTGGATGTCCACACACCGACCGGCGTATAGCCATCTTTCTCATTCTTCGCCGGGTCGAGCTTGAGTTTATCTTTGAGCGCCGGATCGTCGCGATTCAATCGAGCCAGCAGCGCGTCCATTTGCGCTTGCTGCTCAGGGGTCACGCCTTGCGAAAAGTCTGTCTCTCCGAATCGCCGGTCAAGTTCTTGTTTTAACTCGTCTAACGAAAGTACCGGCGTCGTCGGAAGCTCCACCAGACCTAAATCCCCCTCTGTCTCATCAAAAATGTTCGGATCAATCCATCGCTGACGCTCTTTATCAAACTCGATGGTGTAGTTGAGCAACCCTTCAGCCAGCTCATGGATGGAGACTTGCTTGATCACGCGATGACCGGACGGTGTATGCACTAATACGCGCACATCAGGAGCAATCTCACTGAAGGCCCGCAACATCGGTTTCCACGTTTCCGGTTTCCAGTCGGATGGCGCCTTGTCCTCAAAGAACAAATGCGCCAAACCAGCCAATGCGTCACGACGCAAACTGCCACCTCGTCGCGCCACGGCTTCCTGCACCGCCGGATAACGATCCAGATGCTCGTTACGCATTTGCGTCTGCAGGTACAACGCTTCTGCCTGATCCATCACCTTCTGAAAACTGGTCGCCCGCAATCCCTGTTCAACCGCCACGAGAAACAGGCGCAGCAGCGGTTCGGGAAGCGGGTGCGTCTCGGAGACAAGCTGACCGCCTCGCCGAACTTTTCGCCTGGCCAAGCCCTCGCGTTGATTGCGACCAATCAGACCTTCCCCTGCCTCTAGAAATGGAGCCGCGGGCGGTGCCTGGGTGAATGATTCTACGACTCGAGAGACGTAGCCTGGTTTTGCGCGAGCTTGCAATTGCTCACTGAGCCATTGACGAGCCGTTGCCGCTGGTTGAATCTCATCGATCAGACCGATTGTTTTTGCATCGGCCAGATTGTAGAACCGACCCGTCATGAGCGCTTCCATGACTTGCGGCGCGCGTTCCGGACCCAGTCTCCTGGGCAAGAGCGCCGATCCATAGAGCTTCAAAACCCCCAGCGTCGCTTCGGGAAAACCCACGCGTGTTTGATCTGAGCTTTCAGCCACCGTGACATCGGTGACCAACGCCAGCTCCAATCCCCCTCCCAAGAGGTAGTCGGGCCTGACAATCGTCCCCGTTGGAATTGGAAGAGTGGCCACCTCGCGGAGAAAACGTCCCATGGCTTCAATCAAGGGACGTCCTTCTTCTTTGAAGTGATCCCGAATGCTTGCGCCGCGGATATCATGCAATTCCAAGATAAACTGTTGCACGCGGGCGTTGCCACGCACATGCTGTTGAATACCAGCCGTCATGGCTTCGAAATCACTGATCGTCAACAGATGCGATGCTCTCGGCTGCACTGCCAGCGTGGCGACGCCTGCCGCATCAATGGTCAATTGAATCCCTTTGGCAAGCTCCAGGCGTTCTTCTGTGGGAACGACCTCGATGAGATATACAAACCGGTCATAGGTAGCTGGATCGTTGAACTGGCCGATCGGACCCATTTCAACCACTTCACCCTTGCGCGCTTGCGCATGCCAGCTTGTGATCGTCAAACCTGCCTCTTTGACCAACGCCTCTAGCATCTGCCGGTCGAATTCCACAATGTGCGTCGGATTGCCCTTGCCATAGGGGTAGTGGGGAGCACTGAGAATGATCCGTCCGCCTGGTTTGAGAATCCTGCGCATCTCCCGAAGCAACCCGACTCGATTGTAGACATGCTCGATCACTTCGATCGCGACCGCGACGTCAACTTGTCCGTCTGACAACGGCAACGCATCGCCAGAACCTTGAAGGAAACTCAGATTGGCGCTTTGATGTGTGGCTTGTGCTTCGGCCACGACCATCGAATCAGGTTCAACGCCGACGACGCGCCCGGAGGGTCCAGCACGCTCAGCCAACATCGCCGCGCCATAGCCTGTTCCCGTACCCACATCCACCACCTGCTGCCCTGGTTGAATAAACCGCTCGACAAGATAGCGGTAGCGCTCGCGATGCGCGGCATCCAATCGCGCTTCGCCCTTGCGCATCCGCGAGCCGGCATCACTGGACGCGACAAACCGCTGCTCTTCGAGAATCGCGATGGCCTCCTGTAACACCAAGACTCGTCGAACAGCCTCGCGGAAGACATTCAACGTCGCGACATCGCCTGGTTGATCCTGGAGGTCCCCCCATGCAGCGTCTTCGGCCGCCAATTCGTCAGGCAGCATCGAGCGGAGCAGCGGTGGCGTGAGCTGGGACTGGTCAGGTCTCCGCAATCGAAGAATCGCGCGCGCCTCATTGAGCAGCATCAAGTTGCGAACCGCCGAGTCGGTGCTCAGATCAGCCAGATCCTGTTTGACCCGTTGAATAACCGGATGAGAAGCTGCGCGCACGTCTTCAAAGAATCGTTGGAGAGCGGCGCGGCCGTCTTGATCGAGCTTGCCGTTGACAATCAACATCACCGAGGGGCGACCGGCCTTCACCAGCGACAGATGCGCCGCGACCGCGCCTTCTTTCAAAATTTGCGCACCATCTGAGTAGGCGGGAGTCGGTTGCTCATGTTCGGTGGCGACAATATGCACGGGAATTTGATGGCGCGGACCGCTAAACCAATTCACAAACAGCCCGTGCAAAACCCCTGTGCCTTCGCCCCATTTGGCGGCGTAGCCGAGGTCGCGGTGCAGATTCCCAACCACCCCATCTAATTTTGCCGCGGCGTCTGCATTGTAAGCGTCATCGTAGTAGGCAAGCGTTTGCGCATCCAACTGGGCGCGCGTGAACTGCAGGAGTTTAGCGTAAATGGCTGCGGGTGTGGCCTGATGCCGTTCCAGGGCTTGAATCTCCGCCAGCTGTGTCGGTGTCAGGAATGGAAGCAGTCCGTCATAGACCAGCGTCACGCCGTTCCCAATCGCCACGGCGTTCTTCAGCGCGGCGGGCTCAACAGCATTGTCTAATGTGAGAGCTTCCCCCCGCATCAATTTCTTGTATTCTTCCACCGGTGGCTGGTCCGAAAAATTAATGCCGTTGAGCCCTCCGTACATGGCCACAAATTTCATCCAGCCATAAGCAATAATTTGTGGCGTAGCGAGCGGATCGGCCTCAGGAACCGCAATGGTCACCACCGGATATCCGGCGCGCTGCGCCTCTTCGGCATATTCTTGCGTTTCTTTTTCCTTCCCTGCGGCGCGGAATTCGAGAAACACCCAGCCGTCATCCTTCATCCGTTTCAACGTAGCCAAGTCCGGCCGCCGCGTATAGACCGTGAATCCCTTGCCGCCTTTTCCTAACGATTCTTCGGCCGCCTGCTGCTGCCAAATGCGCTGGCCCAACGAAATCGCTTCCGGCTGAATGATCGCAACTTTTGGCCGCTTCGCGCTGATGGAAAGATTGGCGGTGATGGCGCCTCGAATCCACGGATCCTGCGCGCCCTCCGCAAACGTCTGCGCGCGGGCGACGGCTTCCAGCATCGGGCGCAGCTTGCCGGGATTGCGCCAAGCATGGGCCAACAGCGTCGGGTTATTCGCGATGGTGTTGCGGCCGCCCACACTGGTTTGATCATTGAGTTCGCGCGGCTCAACCGTAAATCCTTCGGTGCGCTTGCGCAGCCCTAAATTCTTGACCGGATCGGGATTGGCATTGGGATCGGTGACATAGGTGATGTATTGGCCGGCGGCTCGATAGAGGCCTTCGAGATACGTGGCGTTGGCTAATGTTTCTTTCGTCGTGCCGGATTTGCTCACGACAAACCAGCGCATGGTGGCCAGATCACGTTTTTCGAGCATCCGGACCAGTTTGGCCGGCGAGGTGGAGCTGATGTTCAGGGTGCGTTCATCTGAAGAACCGATGATGGAGCTCTCCCCGCCCATCGCGATAAACCCGAGCGCGGTCACCCCTTGTTCACGTAATGCCTGCGCTCGGGCTTCCAATTGCTGCGGCAAGTCCGTGGCCAGCACTTCGTCAACGCGATGCACCCATCCGCCGCGCTCTTGGCCGTTATCCTTAAATAAAGACTCAAACCGACCGCGCTGGCCCACCGGCGCGTTAAACTCAACTGCGAGTTTGTTCGCGACCATGGCCTGCGCTTGTGCTTCCAATTCTGCAAACGTGATGCGCGCCCACGCATGAATGGCCTTGCGCTGCTCGACGGTTGGCGCTTCGGCATACGACCGGAAGATCGGCTCGGTGCCGGAGGGCCGCACGTCGATCCAACTGCCGTCCGCAAACTCCAACAGCACGCCATCCACGAAACTCACGCGAACGAGCTTCAGCGAGCTGCCGTTTGGCAGTGCAATCGCCACGTTTTCACCTGCGACAAGGCGCGTTTCCAACTCTTTGCCGATCTGGTTCCAGCGCTGCATACCCAAGCCGGCGGTACCGCTGAAGGCGGTCTTGATCTCTTTGTCGGCGATGTGTTCTTTGAGATCTTCAACGTCGTCGCGGAGATAATCTGGACGCGGCACGGCGGCTTTCAATTCCGTGAACAGTTGTTCCAAATTCTGGCCCGCAAGTTTGGCACGGGCCAGTAGATCCATTATTTTGAGGTTGGTAGCAAATCCGTCTTTATACGGAATCGCATCGCCAACCGCGATGCCGCCACTTTCTTCGAACGCCACGATCACTTGCTTGCCCTGCGCGCGGGCGGCGCGGATTTCATCATTCAAGAACCGAAAGCCTACTGCCGTGCGGCGGATGTTCTCCGGCGGCACGCCGAAATGTTTCGCCACCTGGTCAATCCAGCGGGTTGACACAACGGTCGTGACGATGACGTACTTGGATGGATCCCACGCTTGACCAGCGGCTTCCGCCTGCGCTTTGGCTTGCTTGAGGGTCAGATAGACGATGAACGTGGACAAATCGTTGCCGTTGAAATACGTTTGCTTGATCGCGGAGGCGCGGTCGCAATCGCCGTCATTCGCCAACCCGACGTCGGCTTTCAGTTCTTCGACAACCGAGGCCAGCGGTTTAGGATTTTGTTCGGTGACGTTGCGCAGATTATCTTCGCTGACTTCAGAATTTTTGCGGCCGCCGAAATTCGGGTCGAGCCGATCGTTAATGAACGTCACCTGTGCGCCTGAGGCGGCATCGCCGTGCGAAATTCCCATCGCCTCCAACACATCGTGGAACCGGACACCCATCCCGAACTGCACCTCATAGATCACCTTCAAGCCGGATTGGCGGATAATCTCCGGATCCACGCCCAACACGGTCTTGACATACTCGGCGTATTCCTTGACCGGCAGATCGGTGCGCCGGATCAGCGGATGATCGGCAGCAGCTCGCCGGATGACTTTGATGGCATCTGCCTCGTTAGGCGGATTCACGCGCGCGAGGATCGGTTTCACCAGCGGATCGTTGGCGAGCCCACCGGTGAGGCCGTCAAAAATTTCCACGCCGCCATCCGTCCCCGGATTGTGGCTGGCGGTGAAGTTGATCATCTTGGCCGCCTTGAAATGCTTCATCGCAAACACGCCAAGCGGCGTAGAGCCGACATCCTTCAGGGAAATGACACGGATCCCATTCGCCGCATAAATCCGCGCGGCGTCTTCCGCATAGGCGCGTTCGGACAGACGGTCCTGCGTCCCTGGACGCAGGCCGCGGTCGCGATGATCATAGTTAATGACGACGATTGGATGGCCTTCCTCATCCACCAAGCCGGCTTTCATATATTCTTCCTTACGAGCGTTGGTCTCATCCGCGTCGGCCTGGATGAGCAACCGCACGCGCTCCGGCGTGAACGGCCCTTGCGGATGCTGCGCATCCGGAAACTCGCCGCGCCAGCCCGCAGTGCCGAATTTAATCGCCGCGCGATCCGCCACCGTCAACGTCACCGGCAATTCTTCGATCGCCGGTTGCGCAGACAGAGCAGCCGGCGCAGGAGCTGGTGCAACCGTGGCAGGGACGGCAGCTTGTGCGGCTCGCGCAGCGCTGACGGCTGTGTGCCACACGGGAAGCAACTTGGTCCGTTCCAGCATTTTCCTCAGGAGCGGAGGAAGCTCACTTCCATCCTTTGTGTCCTCCTGGTTAGGGATGACATCACGACCTTTGCGCATAGCAAGCCCATAGCCGTAATCGGGATCATAATCGACGATGAAAGTAAACGTGTCATCCGGGCGTGCCGAAAGATAAACGGTAATCGAGATTTTCTCCGCTGGCTTACGAGGAAAGTTGATGGTAGGACTCAGCAAGCGCACCTCCTCATCGAGCAAGAGCACTTCTGCCGCTGCCCGCAATTCCGGTGTCGTGCGGCTCAGGTCTGCTTCCCAGGGACTCAGCGGTGAAGCAGCGGTTGTTGCGGAACCTGACGCTGGCGCGGGAGGCGTAATGGCTTCGGCGGCTTTGCGGTCAATGGAAGCGCGAAGGCTCGCCCACTCCGTGAGCGTGGAGGAGTCCAGGGCGTGGTTCATCAACCCGGCAAGCTCTTGCTCAGGCGCAAAGGTGCTCACACGCAATTCCTCAACACCGTTGAGCGTCCGTGTGACGGTGTAGCTTTCCGCACGCATCGCCTTCGCGATCGTGATTCGTAGAACCTGGTCAGATTTGGCAGAATCAGGACGATGACGGACGTCGATCCGCACATCTGTTCCTTGATTGTTCGCCAGCACTTCGACAGATGGTTGGAGGCGCTGAACACGCGAATCGGCAAGCACCTGCTCCGTTGCCGTGAGAAGCCACGGAGTATATTGAAGCGATTTTCTCCACTCATCGGCGCGGCTGTTGATGAAGGCGCGGAGGGCTTGGCCGAGCTCCGTTTCACCGGGGTGGCTGGCCGCCGGATAACCAAACAATTGCGTTGTCAACGCGATGATGTCCTCATGCGTCATCGACGTGCGTTCGAGGGCTTCATGAAGGACGTATTCCAATAGATTCAGAGGATATACTTTTACTTTGACTGCGACTCCACCGCCTCCCTCACTACTGATGAAAGGTTGGTGTTCGTCTAAATACTGGACCACATCGACCGCAAGAGCCGAATCCGACCCCAAGAAATACCGCTCACGACTTTCCACCTGAGAGACAAACCATTGAAAGTGCGCGGCGGGATCTTGCAATGCTTCAAAAACTTTTGCGATTTCCTCCTTGGGCACGTGGCGGTCAGCGAGCGCTTGGCGTAACGCGGTGTCATATTGCAACACGATACCTTGGCCGACATCGCGCACTAGTTGCACCGTGTCCTGATGAGCGCCACGCCCCGCGTCGCTGTTGGCGGCCACGTCGCGCTTCCACGCGTCGAGTTCTCCCGCGCTCACCTCGGGTCCTACAATAAAACCGCCCGGCATGCCTTCGGGCAACACGTAGACACCCGCTTCATTGCGTATGGCAATAACCGTTGAATCTTTTTTCCAGCGGACATGTGACGGACTTGCTGGATTCCCAACCAGCTCCCACTCCTCCGGATTGATGGGCACGCCATTCGAAAAATGCAACGGTCCCGCCGGCTGCTGCGCCTGAGCTGCGGCTACCTGAGTCACAGCGGCTTCCACCGCGTCCACCACAAACCGGGCCACGGCCGCGTCTTCATACGGCCAATGGTAGTGCAGGGTAACCTCAATGGTCTCCTGTTCGATGGCCACGGACACGCGTTCGACGGGAATCGGCTCGCCGGTCAGCGAAATGGTGGGAATGTCAAACGGGGCCGGGAGTTGAGTTTTGATGGCCTCCACCAACGCCGGCGGAACGCGACCGCCGAATCGCGACGCCACCCCAGCCGCTTGGTACATAAAGGTCTGCGGCGCACGATTCTGCTTGACGGCGCTAGCGTTCAACACTTTTGCGCGGCCCGTGCGCAGTTCTTCCACGCGAGCCGCCGGTTTCGCAATACTGCTCAGGTCTCTCTTGACGCCCTCTAACAATGCCTTCAACACATGAAGCGCGTCAGTGGTGTCTGGTTGGAAACTGCCGTGGTAGACGCTGACGGCATCATGGTTGAGCCAAGCTGTCGCGGCGCGGCGACCGTTCTCTGTCTTGAGCAATTCTGCAAGACTGGCGAGATCAAGGAAGACGGTCTGTTGGCTGGCGCCGTAGAGGATCAACTCATGATGAGTGGGATTGCCAAAGGGGAACATCGGCTCGGCGGGGTCATCGGAGGGCAGGACGGTGCGCACGAAATCTGGCCGAGACTGCCGGCTAAGAAATTTTAGCACGCGCTGCAAGCGGCCGCGCAAGAGGAGCTGCTCAGTCTCGGTTGGCAAAAAACCGTAGTCCTGGTGGAACCGCTGGGCATGCGCGGCGAGGTGATCATCAATGCTGCGTGCGTCTGGACCGGACACGACAAATTGGTGGACGCGTTTGACCTCGGCTTCAGCGACCTGGCGCGCTTGCTCCTCGCCGAGTTGCTTTACGATAAGACGGCCATCGCGCGCCAACAGATCAGCTTGCAGACGAGCTTCGGCTCGTGGGCTAGCATCAATGCCTGCTGCGCGGAGGTACTGTATGGAGGCGGCAGCCGGCGTGGTTTGGCCGGCAGTGAAAATGAAGACCAACACGTTCGCAACCGGTCTGGTCCAGTGTTCATGCCGATGCATCGAGTACCTCATTTTGATCTCGCTTCAGTTCTCACGATTGACAGTCCTCTGACGATCCACGTATACTGGAAGTGTTGCAAACACAGTGATACTGGAGGAACGATGATCGGCCAATTTACCGCTGTCTATCTGCGACGTGGCAAATGGTACGTCGGCTATGTGGAAGAAATCCCCGGCGCCAACACGCAAGGCCGAACGTTGGCCGAAGCCAAACGGAATTTGCGCGAAGCGCTTGTGTTGGTGCTGGAAGCCAATCGGACGCTGGCTCATCGGACCCACAGCAAGCACGCCATCGAAGAACCCATCTCCGTTGCCGTTGGATGAAACGCAAGGAGCTGCTGCGCCATCTGCTGGCGCATGGCTGTCGGCTTCTGCGAGAGGGCAAGCGTCACTCCATCTACTGGAACCCCGCCACGAACCGGACATCCTCAGTGCCCCGGCATATTGAGGTGCATGAATTCCTCGCCAAGAAAATCTGCCGAGATCTTGATCTACCTGAGCCGTAGCCAGTTCCGCCAACTCATCGCCGAAGCCGAGGCCGACGTGCGAACCGGCCGGGTGGTGAGCTGGAGCGACTTCTTGGCGCATGAGCCAGCCGCCTCGCTCAGACGAAAAAACTCTCCGGCTTTCAACCGGCCCTCTGGCAATTAACATCACACGAATCCTCAAAACGTTCCGCTAAGTCCGTTCTCTGAGGGTTAGACCGCGCTGCTGATTTCGTCCCACGCCCGAAGAACCGCTTCTACCTGGTCGGATGTCTTAAGTGGTTCGACGAGGATGGGCAGATCAATAATTCTCGGCGACGGCGGAACCGGTGGCACGTCTCGGCGCTCGGTGGCGGCGGCTGCTTCCAGCCCGGCCCGAAGCGCTTCCGCGCCTGAGAAGACCAGATTCGCGACACCCTGCCCTTCCGGATTCCGAACGGTCACCACCTTCGTCTCTTCGCCCAGACCTGCGGGCGCTTCGGAAGTCGTCCCCACATACGCTAGCTCAGCCGCGGCTGTCGCAGGCCCTGTTATTGTCGCGCCCGACGAGGTCTGTTGAGCATGTAACCGCCCCTGCCTAGCCCGTTGGACTTCCCGGTCATTGGCCAGCATGGCGGCTTGGCCGGCGGGGACCTGCTCGTCCTTCCCACCCCAGGCGGCCAGCGGACGGGCTTGGAATTCGCGGCCGAAGGACGCTGGAAGTTGCCACGGGGTCTGGGTGAGAGCGGCCACTTCGTCTGCGCGAGTGTTCTTGCCTGCTGTGCGCAGCTCCGCCACCGCCCTATTCCGCGCCTCGACAAAACGCGTCTGAGCCGCGCGATTGATCGCATCGAGATTCGCGGTGGCTTGGCCATCACCTTGGCCTCCGGAGAGGAACACGACACCGGGAACTGCGGCGGGCACGACTCGTAACGCCATCGTCACCGTTTCGAACCCTACCACCTCTGGATCGGTCTGTCCGCCGGGATGGTTCTTGCCCGCAAGGACCATGGGGCTTTTCAGGATCATCCCCTCAGGCCAAACACCTGCCTGCTCCAAGGCCTCGAACTGCGCCTCCATCACTCGAACGGTGGTGGCGTAGCACTCTGCCAGACTGTGGGTGGCAGGACTGCCGTCACTGCCGTCATGAATCACTTCCGGTTCGACGATCGGCACCAACCCGGCCTCTTGGGTCAGCCTCGCTTGTCGGGCTTGCACCGCGGCGTTGGCGCGGATGTTATCGTCGGGCGGATCATTGACCCGAAAACTCGTCCGGTACTTCGTGAATCCCAAGCTGAGCTCATTCGCCCTCTTGAGCAGCGCGGGCAACTTCGTCAACCCAGCATCTTTCGGCACTTTTACTCCGGCTTCTCCCGGATGCTCCGGGTCATCCTCGAGTCCCTCGTCAGTTTTCAAGCCCGGAGTGATTCCCTGAGCCAGCAGATATGCCGGCAGCGTCGTTGCATTGGTATCTGAGACGGTATTCGTCAGCGTATCCCGATCCAGAATGACCGCGTTGATGCCCGCGTCCCTGAGACCTGAGGTGGTCAATAACATGCGGCGCATGCGCTGGCGGTTTTCAGGCGTCTCAGGAAGCCCGACCGATGCCAAGCGTTTGCCAGCGGTGCCCGGTTTTCGGATCACCCCATCTGCATCGGGTTTCCCGGCACTCTCATCCGCAGCTAGGAGATTCCCTTTGCGTGAGACCATCTGCGCAGCGATCTCGCGCAGCCGTGCGCGGCGTGTGGCTTCCTCGGATGTCGTTGTCGGCGCGAGCGCCTCGGCGACGCCGCGCAATGAATCCGCAAGCGTTTGCTCGACTTCAGCAGGCGCTTCAACAGCCGGCTTCGCGGGTGCCGATGTCGCGGCGGCGGTTTTCTTCTCATGAATCAAGCGCACCAAATCCAGCACGCGATTCGCATATTGGATGGCGGCGAAGCCGGAGTTGAGCAATTCGACCTCTTGCGGCGTCGGCTCGACATAGCGGCGGGCGCGCAGGCCCTCATCTTCATGCTTGAGCAAGGTGGCAAGGAAGGTTTTCGCGGTGTCATCTCCGAGGACCTTGCGCGCCTTCTCGATGAGGGCCAGCTTGAAATAATACGAGGGCCCCGCGAAGTAGCTTCCCGAGGAGGCAATGAAACTGAGCTCGCCTTCCGTCACCAGCGCCGGGTCATCATCAGTAACTAACAACACCACGCGACGCGCGGACAGTGCGAAATGCAACTCGGAGAGGTGCGCACGGTCGTAGGCGACCAGAGCGTCTAACAAGAAGTCGTACGCAGTTTGCGCCCGCCACGCTCGCGCCATATCCGCCGTCTGCTCATTCACCGGTTTGATTTTTGGACCAAATGCGAGCGCTTGATTTTTCTCGAACGCTTGAGAAATGACTCCCGTGAAGCCCATGAAGATCCTAGAGTTGAGGCGCGCATCCATTGCGCTGCGCTCTTTGTCAGTGATTTGGCGCGCGGCTTGTCCCGGCGGCGGCAGCGGCACCGCGATGTACGTCTTGGGTTCGCTGCCCGCGCTGGGAACACGCTCTACCACATCGTCGGTTTGGAACGTCGCATCCGGCCCGACGTCCTCGAACTCGCGGTGGCCGGCGCGCTGCACGCGCAGCGCAAAACCTTCTTTCGGTAATCCGGCAAACAAGGTCCAGGCTTGGTCGGCGGTGATCGATCCGAACACGACGCGCCGTTTGTTTTCGCCGGTCCAGCCGATGTCCGAGGCCTCATTGAGAACTTGATACGAGTCGGCTCGGCTCAGGCCAAGTTCCTCGAGGCTCCCAACGAAACCAGCGGTCAGATCAAACGGATTCAAATAGATTCGTGCTATGACCCCTTCGACGATGGAGCGCTCGGACAGTCCCTTGCTGTCGCCTTCAGGGTAGAGTTGCTGAAAGGCACCCGCGATGACCGGCTGCAATTCGCTTTGGACCTCAAGGGGCAAGCCCTGAAACACCGTGCTCGTGAACGAGCTGCCCTTCGCCGCCTTTCGAACTTTGTCCGCGATCTGTTCAGCCCGCCCCCCCTCGATCCCTGCGTCCGTGAGAGCCTTCACGGTCGTTTCAAAATCTCGCTCTGATGCTTGGCCTCCTTTGACTCCAAGGAAGAACTCGGCCAGCGTATCGCTGATTGCCTGGCGTTTGGCTTCCCGATCCGCCTGCGGTATGTTCGGCAACACCGAATAGGCAATAATCGGCTGCAGAATGACACGCTCACGGGATTCTAACCGATCCCACGCCGGGCCGGTCAACGCAGCGGCAGCTTGCTCAAACTGAGTCATGGTGGTTCGCTCACCGGTGGCACTGGCCACAGGCGTCTGTCCACGTGCTGCCGCATTTTTGAATGCCACGAAATCCATCCCGGCAAAGGTTTGGCTCTTTTTCACAAACGCGTCGCCAGCCTTAATTGCTTCGTCTTGGAAGTTGGCCCATGCCAGCATGCCGTCTTTCTTGAAGCCCTCCAGAAACTTCTGCATGCCAAAGTGGTCAACTTCCGAACCACCGTAGGTGATAAAGTTGAACTGAATTCCCGCTTCGCCTTGCCGTTTTAAGAACGTCCGCAGTTCCTCATCCGTCGGCTTTTTGCCTCGCCAATAGAACGAGGGGGAAGTGTTGTTGGCCAATAACGGCGGGGGCAGTCCTAAGCGCTTGGCTTCCTCAATCAACGCGTGGGCCCATTCAGCCGCTTCCTCAACGCTGGGCTGGTGCTGCTCCATCCACGACACATCGGCGTGCGGCAAGAACGCTTTGGAGCGCGCGATCGCCATGTCCAGCCCGCTTTGAATCATCCAGTAGGTATAGCCGTTTTCTTCCGTGGTCGGCAGATGCACATCCCAAAAGACATTGACACCAGCCGGACGGTTCGCCTTGGGAATCCGTTGAAGCAATTCCCACTGGGCGGAGTCGTAAAGGTTAATACCCAATTCCTTGGCTTTGGTCCGGATCTGTTTCCAGGAGGCCGACTTGGCAAACGTTCGCCATGCTTCCGCCGACATGGCAAATGGTGTCCCGTTTTTCTCGGCCTGCTCCATGGCTTTGGCCACAGCTTCCCCTAACGTGCTGAGGTTAGCCGACTGCTTCCACAGCGCATGGAACATCGCGACACGCTCTTCCGGCATGCCATCGGCGCGAGCGGCTTTGATCACCTCATCATAGGCGCGCGGGGTTGCCGGTACGATTAAGGACGCGGTCTGGCCTTCCACCACAAACAGGCGCAAGACCACTTCATTCGCCGTGACGCCTGAGAATTTCGGTTTTTTCTCCTTGCTGTCCTTCGCCAAAATCGCCTCGATCTCCGTGCGCACCTCATCCGCCTGACGGGCTAAGGCGCTGGCCCCTAGAATAAAGGGCTGATCCCGCTCATCTAGAATGCTCGTAATAAACTCCGCGGCTTCGGCATCCGTGCGGGCGACGACCAGCGTATTCAGGCCCATCATGTCAAATTGGATGCGAACTTCATTCAGCCGTTTGATGTGCTCTGCCGTTGACACCAACACCTTGCCGGCCATGTGACCACACTTTTTACAACCGTGGGCCTGGTCTTCGATATGGACAAAGGCCGCCAAGGGGGCATCGCCCAAGCTGTCATCGGAGGGTGTTGTCATGAGTTCGGCGATTTCTGAAGGGGCTAAGTGACCGGTATCGATGTCGATAAACAACGGCACCAGGAAGTCGTGCGCGGGCTGAGCGGCCAATTGGTTCACCGTCATCGAAGCCCGGGCGGTGTCCTGGATGCGCTGATGCGCCTGGAGATGGTGCGACATACGCCCGACCCATCGCCGAACATAATCGTACGCATAGCGGGCTTGGTCGGACGTCCCGGCACGCATGGACTCAGCCCATCCGCCCACGTAGTAGATGGGGATACCAGCGCGCGCCATTGCGTCCGCCGAGGCCTCATCAAACGGCCCGAGCGTGTTGACCGCGGTGCCGGCAGCCTGATGCGCCCGCAAAATATCGTAGGCTTTCCAGGCCATGGCATTCTGGACGGCATACGCCGGCTTGATCCCGGAGCGAATCCGCAGGGCCGCGATTTGCTCAGCGGTGTGGAGGCGCGTAATCTTGCGGCCGCGGCGCTCTTGCTCGGCCCATTCGGCTTTCACCCGACCCACCTCGGTTTCATAACGGGCCTTTTCCTTCTTCGCTTCCTCCAACGCTGACGCTACTTCTGCGGCCTTCCTCGCCCGTTCTTGTTCGCGCGCCAGCTCATCCTCAGGCGGAAAAATGTCATACACGTAATCATGGGCTTCCAGCGCGTAGGCCGGCAATGTGCCCGATGCCACGGCCTCCACTAATTTGGCGCGGGAGGGGTGACCGGCTGCGTCTCGGAACAAGGGCGTGCCCTTTTCATCGACATAGTAGATGGCGTTCAAGATTTCCGCGCGCTCCTCGGGACTCTTGGACGCAATTTCAAAGAGCACGCGCGGGCTGTGCTGGAGATATTTGGAGGACAACTCTTGTCGCTTCAACACATCCATGATGACCAGCGCCTTGGAACGGTCAAAACGTGGCGCCGCGGCTTGAATCTCAGCGAGGGCGGCAGCGGGCTCGGTGCTGAGGAGTGATGAGCCCAGGATTGAGGCCACCGAATCGGCAGCCTCCCTGGAGGAGAACGTTTTCGCATAGGCCGGCCCCGTACCGTAGGCATGCGACAGGACGTTGACTATGAATGGCTCCGACCGCTGCAACTGCTTAACCTGAAGTATTGACCCCAATTCCACCGTAAGAAGACCAAACCGCGACAGCACCCCGTCCACTCGCGCCGCGGTCGCTGCGTCATTCAACTGCTCCATCTGGCTGGTGACGAGGGCTTGGACGACGTAGGGAATGAGTTGATCATCGCGGTTCTTGTGGTCCTTGCCTCCGCGCTTGTCGACGATCGTCGCCGCAATCAGGCGGATGGCCGCCAGACGATCCTGTTCTTTGAAGAACGCCTCGGTCCACTCGTTGTGGAGCTGCCACAACTGCAGGAAGATTTCAGGCGTGATGACCGTCCCGGCTTTGAGCTCGATGGCGTTTTCCCCTGGAACCAGGCCGAATTTGGTGAGCTTTGGTTTCTTCAGCCAGCCGTCTTTGGTGATCGTGGCACCAATGCGCGGAAACACAAAGATGCGGTAGGTGGCCAGATCATTCATAAACCGCGTTGCCTCCGGCGAGAGGATACCGTAATCATCAATGGCCGCCGCAAGGTTTCCGAGCAAAATCTGGAAGCCATATTGGGCGCTCATGTAGAAGGCGTGCTGCACGTTCTCAATCGTGACAGGACCTGCCAGGATGTCATAGAGACTCCCCCACAGATCCTTCTCGCCCTGTTCTTTGATGCCCCAGAAGTCTTTTGAGAACAGCTTCTCAGGTGTCTCGAGCGCTTCCTTTGAGACAACCCACGGCGCAATTTTTCCGTCGTCGGTCAAGATGCGTCCGCCACCCGGACGGCGTAACCCCATCAGCGTCTTGCGCTCAGCCTCGGTGAGCCCACTGGCCACGGTCGGGACGATGCGCTGCCCATCCACCTCGACCCATTCTTCCGGCGCATCGAGCAGCGCTTGCAATTCTTCCAGCGCCGCGCGCAAGGGCGGCGTGCCAGCCGCGACATAGTCTTTGTCCGGTGTCGCGACCCAGCTTTGGCGATAGCTGTCATAGAGGCGGCCCTTGCCATCCTTGGCCAGTTGAATCGCCTTGGCCAGCGTTGGCTGTTGCCCTTGCGGCAGCGGCTCATTCGGCACGTAGACCACCCCGATCAAACGCTCGCGCAGCTTGTCCAGCTTCATCGCGCGCAACGCGACCGCGTTATACCGGTGGCGGCCGTACGGGTCTGTCGGTGGATAGAGCATCACCGCGGCCATGCCGCCGATGGGAGCGCCGTTGGTGAGTTTCAATTCACCGTCTGGTTGCTTCTTCATCCCGGCCATGACATTCCAGAGCGCGTTGACATGTTGATACGCCAGCATGTGGGGCGCGATCATGCCCATCAGCGGCCCATTCTGCGCATCCGGCAGGACGCGCTCACCTTTCCACATTTCAAAGAGGCTGCCGGTGTAGTCCCAACGGCCCACGTTGGTGCCAATCAGCCACGGCCGCAGAATCCACATGATGATCGGCAGGTACAACCCGGCGCGTGCTTCTTCATAGAGCATTTTGACCTTGATGAACTGGCCGGGCCGGGTTGCGCCCATGAGCTGTTCCAGTTTCCAGATCAGCTCCGCCGCGATCAGGGCTTCTCGTGGATGCTGAATCTTCGGGAGGTAGTAGAGGAGGAATCCATCGGCTGTTTTCTGAAGCGAACCTAAATCGTTGAGCGCGTGAATCGTGGCGTCAAGGACGATGGCCGGGGCAGGATTGCCATCCACCGTCACATGCTCGGACCGCAAGTGAAAGCTGGGAACCCGATGAAAACTGGCGGGTCGCTGGCCGAGCGGTTTTTCAATCGTGTAGACCCGTTCGCCGGTTTTCGTGCGCACACGGGATTCTGTGATTTCGCCAGCAAGCAATGCTCGTTCATTTTCTCGCGATTGCCACAGCCCCACCGGTCTGTCCGGAGCGCCGGCCGGCACATAATCGGCTGGAGCCGCATCTTCATCATCCGGCCCCATCGTCGCGGCCACATCCGCATTGATCTGCTTGATGGCCATGTCCAACGGCGCCCACGGCCCGGTGATTTCCAATCCTGGCCTCAGGTTTGGGTTCGCACCATTCGGGATGGGCACCTCATCGTTGAGCCGCCAGCTCCACTGGCTGTCCACGCCGCGGAAATTATCCGACATCCCTTGGACGATTTGGCGGAACGTCCAGACATTGCCTTGGGCATCCGGAAACGCTTCGTCCCAACCCGGCATGGCGTATTTTTCGCGGACCGGCGCTTTGGAGTCCAACACCTCTCGTCGCGTGGCCAGCGCGGCGGCGATGTCCGGACCAAGCTCTTGAGTCAACGTTCCAATCACGCGCTCGACGTTCAGCGTTCGGCCGTTGACGACCTTGTCGCCGAAGAGCTTCGGAAATTGTTGCTTAATTTTCGGATCGACGACCGCCGCAGGACCGGTCAGCAGCTTCGCAACGTGATAGGCACCGTAGATGTTGGCGAAGCCGGCGTTGAGAATCTGCGTCGTGTCGCTGGCCGCCTCCCAGATCCGGGCGGTGTGATCATCGCTGGCCGTGACAATCCGCGTGCCATCCGGCGAGAAGGCGGCAGAGAACACCGAGTTGGTATGGCCTTTGAGGGTGGACAGAAGCGTGCCCGG
>OBEQ010874739.1_pt1 | contig 34894 bp, 37 predicted proteins | sample 1670901 | NCBI WGS metagenome assembly OBEQ01 (sample SAMEA104232315, study PRJEB22302) | groundwater metagenome | biome: forest; feature: aquifer; material: groundwater | place: USA | collected 2011-08-07 | depth 5.4 m | reverse complement strand
GAAACCTCTGGCGAGGACGGTTCTGAAAATGCCCATTGGCAGGCTTTGCTGAAGCGACTCGGATTCGAGGCTCTTCAGCTTCCCGGTGATGGCACGCTTGCTGGGCAATGGAGAGAGTTCCTCATGCAGCTTGAAGCCCAAGAACGCAGAACGCAAAGGATAAGAAAGGCACACCTGTGAATCAACTGGTCGGGATGCCGCTGCGCTCCTCGCCTTCTGGTATGCCAGGAATGAATATCGAAGTGATGCAGGTGAATCAGGTCGCGGTCGTGGTCCCCAATGGGGACTTGAACGCGGCGTCGGGGATGGAGTTGAAACGAACGCTCCAAGATCTCCTCGACAAGGGGAATACTCAGCTCGTGGCGGACATGGGGGGCGTTGCCTACATGGACAGCGTCGTCTGGGGCGAATTGGCGGTGGCCGCGGCACGAGCTCGCGCGGCCAGAGGCGAGCTGCGGGCCTGCGCGATGTGCGGAGAGTTGCTCGCGGTCCTCACGATGATCCGCGTGAGTCGGGTGATGGCCGTGTTCCCAACTCGGGAAGACGCACTGGTCTTCGACAGGGAACCAGAGAAACATCCATCCCGCGACCTCCTCGTCCGATCGCCCTTTCATCGCGCAGCCATCACTAAGTCTCGCCAGGTGTAGGTCTAGCACAGTTCCCCTCACCTGCCGCTCATCGTTTTCTCAGAGTGGGCGACCCCAGGTCAGATCGGGCCTTACGGAATGCCGTCTCGGGTTTTTGCGTTTTGAAAACAGGTGATTCGGAGACGCTCCTTTGAAGGCTGAACCGCGCAGAAGACTCCAAACCGTCTCCGCAGCAATTTAAGGTTAAGCCGGGCAGTCTATCCCCCTTTATCCCACATTTTCGATTTGAAAGGTGAACGGACCGGCGATAATTCCTCAACGTCCGCAAACGACGCGGCTCTCGGGGGCTCCTCGCTGGCGCGGAGAGTACCACCCAATGGGTGACGCGAAATCGGGTCCGGTTCACCTCTCGTTCAATCCCCAAACTTCGCGTCGAATTCCGCGGCTCGACGGTGACCTCCGACGCCGGGCTACTGTTGTCACGCGAGTTGGACGAGCACCTCGGCCTGAGCGCCCTGATCGAACGACACCTCAGCGATCCCCGCACCGGACGCAACTACCAGTTCCCCCTGCCGGCTCTCTTTCGCCAGTCCATCTATAGCCGCCTGGAAGGTGTCCCACCAGAATCCTGCCGGCTCCCCGAGACCAAGAATCACCGCCTACTGGATCTTGCGATGCCGTCCGCGGTATTTGCTTGGCGGATTCGGGGTCGGAATGGGTCCCTCAGGACCGTGCACGTAGTTCGAGTACTGGAACTGAACAGGAGCGGTCCCGCCGCCTGCGACCGGCACTTCCTGAAACACGAGGGTTAGGGGGTTCGCCTCGAAGACCGGAAAGTCGCCGCACTCTTCGCCCTGTCTCGATGTCCAGCCGAGCAACGAGGGACTTCTTCCCTGGATGACCTGCTCGACGTCCGGATCGGTCCGGGCCTCATTGAGCTCATGGTAGAAGGTTGCCACCACGTTCTTCCACGGAGCATTGAAGACCGGGATTCCGTTGGTTTGCCCGCCGCTTGCTTCGGAATACACCCCGACCGCGTAGTACACGGTCCTCCCGCCAATCTGGGCTGAACCGTGGTAGCCGCCCAGGCCGTGAAGCGAGTCGGCCTCTTCCTCGTGAGGAACACCAGGGCGCCTGGACTCGCCTTGAGGCACCCCTTGAGCCCCACCTGGTTGCGGGTTGTCGTTCAAGACCACGCCGGGTGGCAGCATGAAATTGAATACGGTTGAGCCGAGATCGAAGCCGTCGAACTTTCCCTGTCCAAAGAGATCGGAAACGAGTCTTTCAACATCGCCCTGGGACATCCGGGCGGGCGCCGGCCCGGGAAGCTTCTGCGACGGCTTGAAGGCGCTCGTCGGTGGGCGCGAGAAATACTGCGCCATAACGTTATTTAAAGACGGATCGCTCATCGCCGCCGCCAGCGCGCGATCGATGTTCTGGATGTCGTTTTGCTGCCAAGCGTCACCGCCAACATAAAAGTTGGTGAACGTCAGATCTGAGATAGTTTTGCCGCCGTGGAAGAGGAGATCGTGACTAGGCGTCGGAGGAACGCCGGGCGTGATCTGCTCAGGCTCAAGGCCAGGTACACCTCCAAGCGCACGGTACTTGTCTTCCGCCCTTGAGCCGCGCCGGACATAGATGTTCATCGGGCGCGGCCTGCGCGTGCCTTCCGAGAAACTCGCCATAATCCACCCCTAAGCCAGGTTCCCCGATATGGGCTTGTTTCCGCTCCCTGTTGTAGCATCGCGCCCGTCGGTCAGCCCGTTCACCCCTTCCGACACCCTGACGGAAGTCCTTCTCGCGTGCAGGTCCGCGGCAGCCCTGAGATCCTACTTCGGCGGCACCGCCGGTTTCTGCGTAAAGTCGAAGCAATCACTCATGTCGTCGGCAGCCTGCACGCGCTGGTTCAGCGGTGGAATGTTGAAGATCTGCGAGGCGAATTTCAACAGGCTCACGTGCGAGTGCAGGTCCTTCGAAATGTACCCACTCTTTGCGTACGGGCTCAGCACGAGGCAGCCCACGCGCGAGCCGTAGCGGAACTGTGTCCCATCCGCCCACGACTCCACCGCCGGCGGGTCCACATGATCCACCCAGCCACCCCAATCGTCCCAGGTGATGAAGATCGCCGTCTTTGGCCACAGCCCGCCCGTCACGATCGCGGTCACCTGATCTACCGTCCACTGCATCCCGTGCGTCACGTTTCCGATCAGCGGGTTCGGTGGATCGGCGAAGTCGCGTGGGTGCTCGCTCTCCGGGTGATCCGCATACACCCACGACACGTGCGGCAGGTTACCCGCGGCGGCGTCGATCGCAAACTGTGCCGATTTCAGTGTCGGCTTTCCCTTCAGCTCGGCGATTTTAGCGAACGCGTAGCCGTTGTAATTGCGCCAGGTCCGGCCGGCCCGTTCCAGGGCGATTGGCAGCGTGGACAGATTGAACCTCGGTCCAGCTGGTCCGGTCCGGTACCCGCCCGGCGGGTTGTCGATAATCGTCGAATTGCCCGCGATCAACATGAAGTGGTTCGGCGTTGATGGCCCGGCCACGTCGGTGAAGTAGTTGTCGCACAGGGTGAACTGTCGCGCATAGGCGAAGTACGCCGGAATATCCTGCTCGACGAACTGTCCGTCCACCGCGGTCTGCTTCCGCGTCAGCCAGTGCGCGTGGTTGTGGGCCGGGTCCTTCGTCGGCGGATTCGCCGACCGCGGCAGCGTCACCCCATTCGCACCGGGCAATGTCCCGAAGTAATTGTCGAAGCCGTGGTTCTCCTTGATGATTAGCACCACGTGCTCAATCGGCCCCGCCGCCGCTCCGCCTTTGCCCGAGCCCGGCCCGCTCGGCTGCGGCTTTGGCATGGGCTGAGGTTTCGGTGCCGGTTTTCGTTTCGGCGCCGGCTTCGATGCTGGCCTTGGTTTCAGTGCAGACTTCGGCTTTGGCCGTCGCGCGTCTCTTCTTCTCGTCCTCGGTTTGGCTTTCATCTTCGCCGGGCCCTTTGATCTCCCCTTCGACGCTGCGACTCTTAGACGGCCTCTCTGGGTGGTTCGGTGTTCCTCGGCGCCGGCATTTGATCTTGGCCTCCCGGCCCGCCCACTCGCAGGCGGTGCGGATGGCCGTGTCGGGTCGCCGCGGCGCCCCGGGGTCCCTCCGTCACAAGTTCCGCAGGAAGTTCAGCAGGTCCTGTTTTTCGGCGTTCCCAAGCGCCCGGAACCGAGCGATCACGGCGTTAGCTTCCGAGGGCCGGAACCGCCCGTCGCCCCTGCTTGCGTGCGCCTCGATCGCTTCGACCAGGTCGGTGGTCCGGCCATCGTGCAGCAAGAAGATCCTCTGCCCCAGCCCCCATAGGGGTGCCGTCCGGAACTCGTCTCCCTCTGCGGCGCCCTGGACGATGTTGTCGGCCAGCCCGGGCCCCATTCGATGGAGGAGCACGTCGGAGAAGAGGTTGACCGCTTTCTGACTGAGCGCCGCGCTCGAGGAGCGGCCCGTGGTCAGGGAGGGCGTGTGACACAGCGCGCAGCCGATCCGGGTAAACACGGTGCGGCCACGAGCGGTGGACGGCGTTCCCGGGGCCGGCTCCGGCGGCGCCAGAAAACGCATGAACGCGGCGAACTTGGTGATGTCGCTGAGCGCCTCGGCCACGGTTGCTGCCCCGAAGTTCGTGTGATTTTCGGGAGTCCCGTTGAACAAGCACGTGGGCGTCTCGTCGCGTTCCGTCTGGAACAACTCGTTCGTGATCCCCATCTCGACGTTGTAGGCTTCTCCCGCGAAAATCAGGAGGGACTTGTTCTGAGCCTTCCAGCCGAACCGTGTGATACTGCCGTCATTGCTGCTCGTATTGGCGCGGCCCGGTCCCTGTCGATTCGGCCGTCCGACGATTCCCATCGCCGCACGGCTGGGACGCTCCGATTCCAGCTTTGCGATGATCGTCGCGTCCTGGATCTCCTCGATCAACCCGGCGCCGAACACCGGGGTAGGGATCCGAAAGATCAGATTCTTGCGGGCCGCTTCGCGTTTGAAGTCCGGCTGCGCCAGGACGCATCCGGGCGCATCCTGCCGGCCTGCGATCGTGTATAGGTTGTGCACGCCTCCGTCGCGCGTGCGGTCGGCCTTGAATTTAAACCGGGCTTCGCGGACGGGCCCGTTGAGCGTGATGAAGGAGGGAACGACATTCGTCGCACCGGCTTTCGTCGCCACCGCGACCTGGGGATTGACGGACGGACTCGAGCCCCCTGTCGTCGGTTGCACGTGGCATCCGCCACAGCTGTCGAGGTTGAACCGCGGCCCCAGGCCGTCCGTCACCGCCTCAACTTCGAGGAACGCCGCGAGCCCGGCCTGAAAGAACGCGAGTTCGTCGCTTGTCAACGCCGGCAGCGGGCCCCCGGCCCCGGCCGGTCCGCCACGGACGCCCGGATCCTTCACCCCCTGTGCCGCGGCGGTACACGCGACCACAAGCAGCATCAGCATAATCGACAGCGCACCCGTCTTTCTCCCCATTGCCCCCCCCTGATGCGTGTTTAAGCCGCGCATCTTACGTCCCCATGGTACCGCGGGGAGCACCCGTTACTAAGAAAAAGTTCGGAGACAAGTAGGAAAACATTAAAGAAACGGAAATCTCAAAGAGGATCCTCGCGGAGGGGCTGTCGGCCTATTCAGGGAAACCTTGCACTACGTCCGAAACACCACGAGCGCCGAGGGGGACTCGACGCCCGTGGGGATGGTTTGGAAGGCTGACCCGACTAGGCTGAGCCGGACGAGGCGGGCTCTAGGCCGAAGAGTTTAGACAAGAAGGCGGAACAGGATGTGCGCAAATCCGGCAAACACGGTGAAGGACACTAACGCGGCTTTCGGGTCGAGGACCGCCAACGTGGCGAGTCCACAGAGGGCGACGAAGCACCCGAGATAGAAACGCACCTCGCCGCGGTCGACCCAGACCTGTGGATCCAGAATCCGCATAGCGTTCCCGACGAGATAGACGGGCGAGTAGAGAAGGCAGAACGCAAGAAAGAATGCTGAAAGTGCTAGGATGCCCCCAAGCGCGCCGATGATGACCCAGAAGGCCCACCAGAGAATTTCGTGCACGAGAACGTTTCCCGCGATGGGCGCGAGCACCTGAGGCTTGTAGTCGAGAAGGATCAAACCGAGCGCATATACGGGAAGGATGAGTTCCATCCACGGACGTCTCGGGCGAAAGCGGATCTCCGGGAAATAGCTTACTGGGTTCACGCCGGGCATGCTGTATCTTCCCTAAAAAATTATGGCTGGGGGGTTACGTTCTCTTTACTTTTTCGGAAACCCTCGGACCAAGTGATCCAGTGAGCCTCTGGAGGGCTAACGCCGATCCCAGGCTCTTAATGTGCCCTCGGCTCCGTGTATCGTGCGCACCATCTTTTCCACACGGTCGGTCGCCGCCTGCAGAGTTCGTTTGACTTCCAGATAGGCATGGATGGGATCGGGAGCCATGCCAGGTTCCTCCATTACGATTGACCCCCTCATGTGGACCTCCGCCTTTCGACACGTGGGATTCTGCAGCTCTATGGGAAGCAAGTTAGATACCAAGCCATAAGTTTTTATAATCAACAGGTTGCATGAGAAAGGTCTGTAAGCGTTCAAGACATTGGTGACACTACCCTTACTCTGAGGGCGGTGGAGGCTGAAAGCCAGGTAGCGACTCATGCAATAACGTTAGATGCTTAGGTGGCGTAACCGTGTGGACGCGCCAGGCGATGGCTCGGCGATGTGACCATCCGCCACCTATACGCCACCTGCGCCGGCGAACCCCACCACTAGGCCTGTTCTCCAGCGCGTTAGCTCCCGAGAACCACGCCTCATGCAGCACCGGACAAACTCTATCGGGGTGGGGTACGATCCACGGTAGAAGGCGCGTCCCTGAGCTACCCAGGCCGGAGTCTTCACTTAGCTGTCCCAGGATCACAAGGGCGGCGCTGAAAGGCTCACGGCCACGCCTTCCCCCAGACGACACCGCAGTTCTCAAAGCAAGACATCATCGTTCTTTTCCTGGCGGAAACCGATCGAGAGGGTAAAACTCGTAACGGACCTGCATCTCCTTGATGGACTTGGGCGCATTACCGCTTACGCGGAAAACCACAGGCAAATCCCTGGCCTCTCCAGGCTTGAGGGCCTGCTCGATAAAGCAGAAACAGGTGACAATCTGGAGATACCCGCCTGCGGGATTCAAGACATGGCGGGCCTTCCCCACGATAGTCCAGGGCGATAGGTTCTTCACTCGATAGAACGTCTGGAGGGTCTCGCCCGGCATGGCCCGCACGACCGGCTGGATGGGGTCGAAAGTCCACGGAAGCCTGGCCTTCACGACGCCTGTGAACCTGACCACCACCGCGCCCGCCCAGTTGAGGAAGATCCGCCAAGTTCCCTCCTCTCTGATCAGCTCCCATTTCTCGTCTTCTCCGGCAATCATGGGCAGGCGCCCTGCCCTCTCCATCTCGTCGAGTTTCTCCAGAATCCCCTTCCTGTCAGCGGCAGACAGCTCGGCGAGCCGTCCTTCGTCAAACCCTAAGGCCAAGGCCTCGATCGCGGGATCATTCGCATTAGGGAGAATCGCTTTGAACGTGACCGTCGCTCGGTTTCCCTGGATCACACTCCGAAGACGCTCGTATCGGATATAGGCGGCCAAGGCATGGGCGACTTTCTGGGCAGCCCTCGAAAAGGCGCCGTGTTCCCGCACATAGTCTTCCTTGGTCTTGAGCTTCCTGTCCTCATAAGAGATCAGCTCATAGGCCGCCGGGTAATTGCGGGAATAAACCGCCTCAAGGTAGCTTTTCAACACGTCTTCAGGAGTGGCAACCTGGACTGCGCTTGGTTGACCGACGCCGAACGCACTGCTTGCCAGCAGCAGCACAAGGAAAATCTCCAATCGCCACATCTACTTCCTGAAAGTCAAGATCGCCACCCATACGAAGAAGAGGATGGTCCCCACCAGGAAGATACTGAAGGCCAGCTTCTCAATCCCGCTCATCGCTGGCTCACGTTAGAAGGAAGAGCGCAGCGCCGACAAGACGTTGAAGAGAATCTCGTAAATCAGGACCGCCACGTTCACTAACGCTAGCGGGAGCAAAATCCGTTCGACGCGCATGCTGTGACCCTGCTACCGGCCAAAAGTCAGGCCCGGCCCCAGCCCGCCCCAGTACTTGAACAGGTAGTAGACACCCCACACGAAAAGGATCGCGTACACCACGAGCAGCCACCTGTTCACGATTCCGTGATAGGCCTGGATCTCTCCTTGCGCGTATTCGTGGATAGGGCCGTATTTCGCCTCGCGCTCACGCCTCTCGTCGCTCATCATCTTCCCCTTCCAGACGGAGGATCTGGTGTTTGATCGCTTCCACGTCTCGAAACTCGCCGCTCGCCGCCGCCCAGATAAAGGCGCACCAGGCCGCGAGTCCCATGAGGGACGCGACGACAAACTCCCCTAAGGTCAGATACTCGAGCATCCTGTGACTCCTTACTTCGGCATTCTGAAGAAATCGCCCCACCGCTTGCCGTCGGCCCGGACCACCGCCGTCGACGCCTTCTCCGGATCCAAGGCCGCGCGCGGGTGATTGGCGCGCACGTCCGGCGAGTTGAGGGCGGCCTTGGCCTCGGGCGGGAGCTCAATCTTCTGCCCGGTCAGGGGATCGCCCCAGGCCGAGAACGACAGCACGTAGTACGAGATGGCCCAGCGTTCATCGTCCTTCATCGAGTCGACGAAGGACGGCATCGGGGTTCCGTCCAGGCCCGCCGTCATGGTCCGGTAAATATCGGCCACGTTCGAGCCGCCCTTGAACTGGCCCTTCGTGAAGTCGGCCGGCCGAATCGGAAAGCCGAAATCGTCCTTGAGCGAATCGGCCGAGGGCCCATCCCCCTTGCCCCCGTCGCCGTGGCACTGCCAGCACTTCGCCACCTTGTAGAGCTCCTTCCCCCGGGCGACGAGCTCGAGCGTAGCCGGAGGAGGATCAGGGATCGCGACCGGCAGTTCCGGCTTCTCTGCCTTCCACCGCTCGGAGAAGGTCTTGATAAAGGTCAGGACCGCCAACCGGTCTTTGTCGGGAATCTCGTGCCACGTGGGCATCGCGGTCCACCGGACGCCGCGGGTTACCGTCTGGAAGAGATCGCCGTCGGTGGGGAGCGATCCAGACGGCGTAGTCCGGAACTTGAAGACGCCGAAGGTGAAGTCCCGGGGTCTGGGGAAAAGAAAGGTGGCGGCGAAACCGTTGCCGTCCCCTTTGACCCCGTGGCATCCAATGCAGCGCTGCTCGAACACCGCTTTCCCGCGGACGAGGAGGTCCTCGCTCTCGGGGATCTTCATGATCGAGACTGCCAGGTTCTGGGGCTCGAAGACCTCCCGCCAGGCGCCCCGATTGGTGCCGAGCTTCTGGACGTAAGCGACCAGCCCGACCAACTCCTTGGTCGGGATGAGAAGGAGGACGGAGGTGAGGGCAGGCACGGGCGGATGGTTCTTGTAGGGAGTCAAGTCGACCTGAGGCTGCCCATCAATGGGGAGCTCAGCATCCGAACGCGGGTGGACAAAGATCAGGCCCGTCTCGCTCGGGTACAGCGGGATCGGCTTCGCCTCATTCATGGTGAAGTATCGGCTCAGCGTAGGCACCGCCTCGAGCCTCAGGCCCTGGCCGTCCTGCCGGACAGGCACCCGTACCTGGTAGAAGAGCCACTTGAAGCTTGGCATGAGGGAGTCTGGCACCACAAGTCGGGGGTCCCAGTGATGGGCGTAGTGCCAGTCGTCCCCGTACTTGAGCCCCACTCGCGTGAGGTCCGGGCCGATGCGGCGCGTTGAAAAGAGATGCGGGAGGTCAAAGGCGTACTCGCCGGCCTCAGAGACCGGCCCCCAGCGGAACTCCTCACCGGTGACCGGCCGCACGTACTGGCTGTGACAGTATGTGCATCCCTCCCGGATGAAAACCCGCCGCCCAAGAGCCTCCAGGGGCCTGTAATCGCTCGCTTCATACCGCACCCATTTGACCGCGCCCAGGTCGGTTCTCACCGCGCGTGTGACCTGCTGGCTTCGTGACTCCGGGATCATGGCCGGCAGGAAACCCTGCACGAAGAGCGCCAGGGTCACAAAGAAGAGGCCCGCCCCAGCCGCCAAGGACTTGATCGATCGCATGCCCGGCAGCCTCCTCCTATGCCGCCCTTCGGGTCAGCGAGGTCTTCATGAGGGTATACACGATGAGCGACATGCCCATGTCCATCGAGATCCCCGTAAAGGTCCGGACCCACCAGTAGGGCCGGATGGCGATGACCGAGTCCATCCACTCGCTCTGGGCCATCAGCATGAACCCCTGCTGAAGCCCCTGGGCCGACAAGACCAGCCCCATAGCCGAAATCCCGGCAATGATCAGCCAGAAGCCCCAGTTGGCCAGCTTGAAGCTCCAGAGCTCGCCCCCGCTCACTTTGGGCCAGACGTAGAGGGCACCGCCGAGGGCCCAGAGCACAAACGTGCCGAAGACCGTGAGGTGGGAGTGGGCGATCACGAAGTCGGTGAAGTGGGTCGGCTGCTGGAGCGCCCGGAGGGCCTCGACGGAGCCCTGGAAGCAGCCGAAGAGGTACATGATGGAGCCCATGATGAGGAACTTGGCCGGCAAATTCCGCCCGAACTCCTGCCACCGGCCGATCATCGTCCCGAAGAAGTTCTGGAGCACGGTCCAGACCGGGATGATCAGCATCATGGAGGAGACGATGGCGATGGTCTGGGCCCAGTTGGCGATGGGGGAATAGAGGTAGTGGTGGATTCCCACGAAGGGGTAGAAGAAGGCGAGCGACCAGAAGCCAATCAGGGAGAGCTTGTGGCTGTAGATGGGGTTCCTCACGCTGGCCGGCAGGAAGTAGTAGATTAGGACGTATCCCGCCGGCGTGATCCAGAGCCCCACCACATAGTGGATGAAGAGCCCGTGCCACGCAGCGTTGTTGATGCCCGGGATGTGGTACGGACCCACCATCAGGAGGACGAGATTCACGTCGGTCCAGATGAGGGTGGCGATCAGATACCAGAGGGAGACGTAGAGCGGCGTCTCCTTCCGATTCTTGATCGTCATGAGGAACTGGACGGTCAGCTGGAGGAGCGCGAGGAAGAGGATGATGACGTTGATCAGGGCGAACTCGCCCGCCTCCCAGCCCCGGTTCCACCCGAGGGCCAGCAGCACGACCGCCAGGGCCAGGTTCAGGTTCCAGACCCAGAGGAGCGGATAACTCCACTTCTCCCTCCAGACCCTGACCCCGCAGAGGCGGGGAACGATATAGTGCGCAAGCCCGATGAACAGGGTCGAGAACGCCCCCCAGATCACCCCGTTCACGTGAATGGGGCGGAGGCGGCCGAAAGTCAGCCAGGGGAGATCGCCGAGGAACTCTGGGTAGGTGAACTTGGTCGAGACCACGACCCCCACGGTGGGAAAGAGGAGGAGCCAGAAGAACCCCCAGGCCAACCACCGTCGGATCAGATCCTTATTGATCAGCTCATCGTTCCGAACGATCGCGTCCTGGGCCATTGGGGTCTCCTGAGAGGGGCGCGATGGAGATCGTTGTCCGCGACGGTGGCGCCAGTCGGGTCAGGAGAAACGGATCGAATGCGTGGCCTCGAACCGCTGGCCCCGGCTGTTGGTGAGAACGATCCGGATGGGTCCCTCGCGCCGGGCCCGGAGCCTGAAGGTAATGAACGGGTCATCGCTGAGCGCGGAGGTCATCTCGAACCGGCTCACGCGCTCTCCGTCGTCGAAGACCTCGAGGTCCTTCAGATAGAACGGCTCGGACTCCTGCACAAATTTCCCGTCCCGGACGACCAACCCGGTGCGGCTCGGATGCCGGATCTTGAGCTGCACATCGATGACCTCGCCGGGCCGGATCTGGCCCCCCTTCACGAGCTGAGGGATCCGGATCTGGGGTGGGAGAATATCGGGGCCTTTGGTCCGGCCGGGGGGTGGCGCGGTACCTGCGCAGCCTCCCGCGCCTTCGGGAATGTTGATGGACCGGGTGCTGGCCCACCGTCCGTGGCGGTTGCACTCGGCCGTCACCAACACCTCGGAGATGCCCTGGTCTATCCGGACTTGGAAGGCCAGGTAAACCTGGCCATTGGCGGGGGTGAAGTAAAAGACACCCTTGGAAGGGACCGGATCCCGTTCGTTGACGACATGGACGCTCGTGATGTGGTTGTCAGGCTCCATGGGGTGGGCCATCTCCACGACCACCGGGACCTTAGCCCCGTTGACGGTGACCAGAGGGAGCTCGAGGACAGGATGATGGAGGCGCTCGAAGGGCATGAGGGCATCGGGGTCATCCGACCGCAAATGCCTATCCGGCGAGCCCCCGAGGGCTTGCCGAACCCTTCCTTCGCTCAACAGCCCCGCGGCCGCCGGGGCCAGGGCCAGAAAATGGCGCCTGGACAGTCCCGGCGGCCGTGAGGCCAAGTGCTGATTCATCGACGACGAGGCTGGCTCAGTGCCGCCCGGGGTCGAGCTTGGACCCGCGGTTCGACCAGTAGATATACGCCTCCAGCGCCTTCATGGCATCCGAGTCGGAATCAATCTTCACCCCTTCGTTGGGCTTCTCGATGCACCAGTTGATCATGTCCCGGAGCGTCGCGAACTTGTTGATCTGCTCCTGAAACTTCGGGAACTCGTAGGGGTGGTTGTCGGAACCGAAGGGATGGCACATGGCGCAGGCCATCCCGGTCTTGGTGAGCGTGACGTTCATCGTCTTCTGCGTCGCTGGGTCGCCGTGGAAGAGCAGGTCCCCGAGCCGGACCTGCTCCATGAAGATCTGCTCGAAGAGCCTGAGCTGGTCCGGCGTGTGCTTCTCTTTGTGGGCCAGGGCCCGCTGGGTGCCCCCGGTCGCCACGAGAAGCAGGGCCAGGAACGCGCCCAGCACCGGAACTAGGAGTCGTGCCGGTTTCATAGTCCTTCTCCTCCCCTCGTGAGGCCCGGGGGTCACTTGTACGCCCCGTAGTACGGCCACTCACGATCCGCAATCCGTGGGCTCAACCTCTCGTTGTCATTGCCCGCGCACGTGGTGTCCCACCGAGTTCCTCCGCCCAAGATGTTCTCCTTTTTCCGCCACATCATGTACTCGTTCTCGATTTTTTCCGCTGCGGTCATGGTTAGCCTCGACCAGCCCTGGCCGTCGAAGGTGTCGCCAGGGTCCACCCGGAGTTGGCATTGCGTCAAAGCGGGTACCCCCTCGGGGGCGTACGGCCAGACCCAGGAGGTCGCGAGCATGCCGATCGAGCGCATCTTGCCGATCTCGTTGTAAAGCACCTGGTGGGTGTGGCCGTGGATGTTGGTGACGTTCGCGTACGGGCGCAGCACCTCGTGGACTTCCCGCCAGTCCCGCACCCAGAAGTTCCACGGCGGATAATACTCGTAGAGCGGGTTGTGGCTGAACACCACGATGGGCCGGTCCTTCGGCCAGTTGGAGAGAGTGCGTTGGAGCCATTCGAGCTGATCCCGACCCACTCCGGCCCAGGCCCCCGCCACGCTCCCGTCGAGGGTCGCCATGTGACCCATCCGCTCCTGGGGCGTCATCTTCTTGGCCGTCCAGTAGTCGGGTCCCCGGCTCACCGTGTCCAGCCCGACGAAGCGCACGCCCTTGTGATCGAAGGTCCAGTTCGCCGGGCCGAAGTGGTGCTGCCACCTGGCACCCATGTCGAGATACCAGTCGTGCTCGCCGGGGATGAACACCTTCTTGATCTTGACCTCTTTCAGAATGTCGGCGCCCAGGTCCAACTCCACCGGATCTCCGAGCTGGGCGAGGTCGCCGCCATGCATGAGGAAGTCGGCGGGCGGGGACATGGCCTGCACTTCCTTGACAGCCCGGACAGCCTTCTCGACGAAGCGGGTGTTCACGTCCTTCGGGTACAGGTGATTGTCGGAGATCCAGGCAAACTTGAATGTCTCCGCCCCGAAGGCGAGGTCGACGGTATTGATGAGGGGGAACCAGCCGTAGGTCGCCGCGCCGGCGGCCGTCCCGAGGAGGATTGACTTGTGAAGGAACATCCGCCGGGTGATCCGCAGGGATCTGTCCGCGTGCTCCCCGGGCTTGTTCAACGTCGTGTGCATCTCACGCCGTTCTCGCTCAAGATCATCCATGGACGTTGCCTCCTTCCCGAATGAGGGTGCCAAGATGTGTGATCGATTACTTCTTTTTCGCCAGGTCCACGGCGACGGACTCCACCCCCTTCCCTTTGACCGTGACGGGCATCTCAATCGGACCCGTGAACTCCTGCCAGGCCACGAGCGTATACGAACCTGGCGGGACATCCTTGATCGTGAAGCTTCCGTCCTTCCCGGTCATCGCATAGTACGGATTGTCGGCCACGTACACCCATCCCAGCATCCAGCCATGGGCGTCGCACTCCACGCGGACAACGCCAGGCCGCTTCAACGGCTTGGGAATTCGCTGATTCAGGTTTGGCATCGCCAGGTTAAACACGGTCAGCCTGTTGAGGAAGGCGTGGGTATTGTGGAGGACGTCGTCGGAGTTGACGACCACGATGTCCGTTCCCACCGGGACCGCTTGAACGTGGGGGACGAAGCTACACTTCTCGTTCACCAGCTCGGGAGGCTTGGCGGGCTTTTCCCAGGCCTTGCCTTTCTCCACCGCCTTGAGGTAGACGACAGCGTCTTCGACCGTCTTATCGGGGGAGAGCAGCATCTGCGGCACTTCAAAGATGCCCTTTCCGCAGACGTCCGGGTTCTTCGTGCGGACCTCCTGGCGGGGCGGAGGCGGGGGCCCCGTGAAGGTGACCTTTCCCTGAATCGTTCCCCCAGTGGCCACCGTCACCGCTTCGTAGCCGCGCGCCTCGGGAGCCAGCGGAAGGAGGAGGGCAGTAAGAACTGCGACGGTGATCAACGCAGGTCGCACCATGGGTTCAACTCCTCCTTTCCCTCTCGGTTCGGCCTTAGCCAGGCGTCATGCCCGCAGGGAAACGATCAGAGCTTGTTATGAGCCCGAGAGCTCGTCGGGAGCTCGAGCTTCTCCTCCCGCGAATGACAGACCAGGCACGATTGGCCACCGATCTCCGAGACGAGGGAATAGGCCGCCCCGTGAGAGGACCACACAATGACGTCGTACCCCTGGTGGGTCACCATCTTGAACTTCGGAGACTCCGCCAGCCCCAGCTTCCGGTACCGCTCGAGCGGTATGACGAAGAGCGAGACGTCCTTGCCGTCCACCTGGTAGTGCAGGGCTGCTACATCGAAATCGTAGAGGTGGGAGATCCGCCCCCCCAGGAAGGTCAGACCCTCCCTCGTCAGCTCGGGAAGACTCACGTTGAAGTCCAGTCTCCGCTTGAACCACTGCTCCGCTTCCTTCGGGGAAATTTGCTTGATGTCGTGGGGGACGATCCCTCTGGCGAGTTTCTGGTGCTGCTCCACCGAAGCTTCGACAAGCTCGATAAGCGAGGTCTTCGACCTGTCCAGGAGCCGCGGGAGACTCACGCCGAGAACGGCTCCCAAGAGGACCAGGAGAAACCCGGCCGCAACGGCGAGGCGGGATGGGCGCCTCCACCGGCGCTCTGCCGACGGGTGATCAGGAAGGGCGTTGAGCAGCCGGACAACCTGATGACGGACCGGATCGGGGGCCGGCTCGGGACGCATGGGAACCACGTAGGTTTCGCGGAAAGTCCGCTCGAGCTCCACCAGCCGCCGGCACTCGGGGCACGAGGCGAGATGGCCGTCCACGACCGACCGCTGCCCTTCCGGAAGCTCGCCGTCGAGGTACTGGAAGAGCTTCGACCGGGCCTGATTACAGACCATAGGCTGCCCGGGATTTCAGAGGCTCCGTGGAACGCTCCTGAAGGAACGAGCGGAGGAGATTTCTGCCACGGTAAAGGCGGGACATGACGGTCCCGATCGGCTTGTCAATGATGTCGGCAATCTCCTGGTAGGAGAGCCCTTCAATCTCACGGAGTTCCACGACCTCCCGCAGGATGGTGGGTAGGCGGCAGATCGCCTCCCTGACTTCCTCAACCTTGAGACGACGAAGAAGAATCTCCTCGGGGGTCAACGGGACCGGGAAGAGAACTAGGTCTCTCGTCCCCTCTTGGGCGAGCGCCTCCTCCCCTTTCCACTCCTCCTCCGGGCGAACCCGGAGGCGGCGCCCCCAGTCCAAGTGGGCATTTTTCATGATCTTGAACAGCCAAACCTTGAAGCTCAGGTGGCGCTTGAACGAGCCAAACGCCCGGAAAGCGCGGAGGAGGGTTTCCTGCAGCAGGTCATCGGCCTCCGGTCCGTTCCTCCTGAGGATCAGGGCGTAGTTATACATCGAGTCAAGGTCTTTCAGGACAAGGGTCTGAAATTCAACCCTTTGGTCCATTTGGGCAAATTCGTCCCGCTCAGTGGGTGAACTGCACCAGGGCATTACTTACTACGCAGCCAGGACCCGTTTATTCCCGTGATCCCCGGGTCAAACCGGAGTTTGGCAATTTCGAAGCGCCCGCCCTCGCGAAGCCCGACGGGTCGCCCCCTGCCACCGGGCCGCGCCGGGCCCGGTGACACCCTACACCATGACGCGGTGCTCAGGGCGCGCCTTGAACGGGGCCGGTCGGGAACCCGGCCCTCGGGCCTACTCGCGGACCAGGGTGAGGTCGGTCTCCAGCTGAATGTCGTCGGAGAGCTTGAGGAGAAGGTGCCTCGACCTCGTGCGGCTTCAGCGTCTCGTCCTTGAACGCGGCGTTGCGCGCCGCCTGGGCGAATCACAGCGGCGACGGCCCGCTGGCCGGACGCCTCACAGTTTAAGTTTATTGACTTAACTTCATACGTGCTTTATGATTTGGATCGCCATGCCGGAACAAGCCCGGGCCACGGTAGCCATCCGCCGAAGGGCCGCGACGCGAACGCCGACCAAGCGGGCCCTCCCCGCCCGTCGCGTGAAGGGCCGCTGGTCCGCCGACGCCCAGCGCCTCCTGGGCCTGCTCAACGCGCTGGGCAGCACGATCTTCCGGCAGCTCCTCTGGCACAAGGCCTCCGAGCTGGACCTCACGTACGCCCAGTCCCAGGTGCTCTTCTACGTGGCCGAGCATCCCGGCGGCCACATGGGGGATGTCGCGCGGGCGTTCGGGGTGACGCTCCCGGCGGTCACGCAAATCGTGGACCGGCTCGAGAAGAAGCAGTTTGTGACCCGCGGCGACGACCCCGCCGACCGGCGCGTGTACGTCCTGGCGGTGACCCCCCAGGGCAAGACGCTCGCGGACGAGCTGGAGACGATGCGGCTGGGGAGCCTGGATCAGGTGCTCGGCCGAATGTCCGCGCACGACCGACGCCGCGTCATCAAGGGGCTCGAGGCGCTCGTGGACGCCGCGGTGGAGATGCCGCCGAAGGCGCGCCGGCGGGGAGCCGCCGGGCGGGGGAACAATGGGTAGCCGGCCGGGCCGAGCCCTGATGCGTGCCCTCCTGGCGGGAGCGCTGATGCTGCCGGCGCTCCTCGCGGGGTGCTCGGACCGGGCCTCCGGGAAGCAGGGACAGAACCGGTCAGCGCCGGCGGCGGTGCCGGTGACCGTCGCGGACGTCATCCAGAAGGACATCCCGGTTCAGCTGCGCGCCATCGGCAACGTCCAGGCGTACAGCACCGTGTCCGTGCTGTCGCAGATCAACGGGGAGATCGTCCGCGTCCACTTCACCGAGGGGCTGGACGTCCAGCAGGGGGACCTGCTGTTCACCATCGACCCCCGCCCCTACGAGGCCGCCCTCCAGCAGGTCCAGGCCGCGCTGAACCAGCAGCGGGCCCAGCTCCAGCAAGCGGAGGCCAACCTCGCGCGAGACCAGGCGCAGGTGGAAAACGCCCGCGTCCAGGAGCGACGCTACCGGGACCTCGTCGAGAAAGAGTTCGTCGCGCGGGAGCAGTACGACCAAGTCCTCACCGCCGCCAAAGCGATGGAAGCGACGGTCCAGGGCGATCGCGCCGCCGTGGAAAACGCGCGGGCCTCCATTCGGGCCGCGGAAGCCGCAGTGGAGAACGCCCGACTCCAGCTCAACTACACGGCGATCCGCTCGCCCATGAGCGGGCGCACCGGCAACCTCCTGATCCACCAGGGCAACGTCGTCAAGGCCAACGACGTGGGCAACTCCCTCGTCGTGATCAACCAGATCCATCCGATCTACGTCGCCTTTTCCGTCCCGGAGCAATACCTCGAGGACGTCAAGCGCTACCGGGCCGCCGGGACCGTCAGGGTCGAGGCGATGAGCCAGGGGAAAACACTTGCCCAGGGGCAGCTGACCTTCGTCAACAACACGGTGGATCCCACCACGGGGACCATCCAGCTCAAGGCGACCTTCCAGAACGCCGACAACGCGCTCTGGCCGGGGCAGTTCGTGGACGTGCCGATGACGCTGGCGACCGAGCCGAACGCGATCGTCGTCCCGTCGCAGGCGATCCAAGCCGGCCAGCAGGGCTCGTTCGTCTACGTCGTCAAGCCCGACCTCACCGTGGAGGCGCGCCCGGTAGTCGTGACGCGGACCGTCGAGCGCGACGCCGTGCTCAAGGAAGGCCTCGCGCCGGGAGAGCGGGTCGTCATCGACGGCCAGCTCCGGCTCTTCCCGGGCGCGAAGGTGGACATCAAGTCGTCGAGAGCCGGATGAACCCCGAGCTGTTCATCCGGCGTCCCGTCATGACGACCCTCGTCATGGCGGCCATCCTCGTCTTCGGGGTCATGGCCTTTCGCCTGCTGCCCGTGAGCGACCTGCCCAACGTGGACTTCCCGACGATCCTGGTGTCGGCCTCCCTGCCGGGCGCCAGCCCCGAGACGATGGCCGCGGCCGTGGCGACGCCGCTCGAGCGCGAGTTCACGACGATCGCGGGCGTGGACTCCATGACCTCCACCAGCGCGCTCGGCCTCACGAACATCACCATCCAGTTTAGCCTCGAGAAGAGAATCGACGCCGCCGCCCAGGACGTCCAGGCGGCCATCACGCGGGCGCAGAAGCTCCTGCCGCCCGGCATGCCCACCCCGCCCACGTACCAGAAGGTCAACCCCGCCGATCAACCGGTCCTCTACATGGCCATCAGCTCCTCGACGCTCCCTCTCTGGACCGTGGACGAGTACGCGCAGACGCTCCTGGCCCAGCGGATTTCCACGGTGAACGGGGTAGCGCAGGTGCAGGTATTCGGCGCGCAGAAGTACGCGGTGCACGTGCAGGTCGATCCCAACGCCCTCGCCACCCGGAAGATCGGGATCGACGAGGTGGAGCAGGCGATCGCCCGCGCCAACGTGAACCTCCCGACCGGGACTCTCTACGGCCCCCACCAGGCGTTCAGCGTGCAGGCCACCGGCCAGCTCTACAACGCCGCCGCCTATCGGAACCTGATCGTCGCGTACCGCAACGGTGCACCCGTGCGCCTGGACCAGATCGGGCGGGTCATCGACAGCGTCCAGACCGACAAGGTGGCGAGCTGGTATAACGCGGAGCGGGCGGTCGTCCTGGCGATCCAGCGGCAGCCCGGCACGAACACGGTGGAAGTCGTGGACGGGATCCGGAAGCTGCTCCCGACCTTCCGCGCGCAGTTGCCCGCGTCGATCAACCTGGCCATCCTATACGATCGCTCGGCCTCCATCCGGGCATCGGTCCACGACGTCGAGTTCACCCTCATGCTGACGGTATGCCTGGTTGTGCTCGTGATCTTCCTGTTCCTGCGAAACCTTTCCGCCACCATCATCCCGAGCCTGGCGGTTCCCATGTCCATCATCGGCACCTTCTCCGCGATGTACCTGTTCGGCTACACGGTGGACATCCTCTCGCTCATGGCACTCACGCTCTCCGTGGGGTTCGTCGTGGACGACGCCATCGTGATGCTCGAGAACATCGTCAGGCGCATGGAGGCGGGAGAAAGCCGTCTCGAAGCCGCCCTGAAGGGATCCAAGCAGATCGGGTTCACGATCCTCTCGATGACGCTCTCGCTGGCCGCGGTGTTCATCCCCGTGCTCTTCATGGGGGGCGTGGTGGGGCGCCTGCTCCACGAATTCGCGGTGACGATCGCCGTGGCGGTGCTCGTGTCGGGCTTCGTGTCCCTGACCCTCACCCCCATGGCATGCAGCCGCTTCCTCCGGCCGCCGGGCGAGTCGCACGGCCGCCTCTACAGGGCCTCGGAGCGCGTCTTCGCGGCGATGCTCCAGGTCTACGACCGGAGCCTCAAGCGGGTCCTCCGCCGTCCCCGGGCCACCATGGTGGTTCTCGTCCTGACGTTCGTGCTCACCGGCTACCTGTTCGTGATCATCCCGAAGGGATTCATCCCGAACGAGGACACCGGCCAGATCTTCGCCTTCACCGAGGCGGCGCAGGACATCTCCTTCGACGCCATGATGCAGCACCAACAGGCGGCGGCAGAGATCGTGCGGCAGAACCCCTACGTCGAGTCGTTCTTCTCCGGCATCGGCGCCAGCGGGGCGAGCATCGTGCCCAACACGGGCCGCATCTTCATGCGTCTGAAGCCGCGCGCCGAGCGTCCGAGCGTGGACGAGGTCATTCTGGAGCTCCGGGGGAAGCTGGCGACCGTCCCGGGGATCAACGTCTATCCGCAGAACCTGCCGCTGATCCGGATCGGAGGCCAGCTCACCAAGGCGCTCTACCAGTACACGCTCCAGGATACCGATCTGGACGAGCTCCAGCGCTGGGCGCCCATCCTGTTCGAGAAGATGCGGGGGCTGCCGGGCTTCCAGGATGTCAACACGGACCTCCAGATCGCGAGCCCGCAGGTCTGGGTCGAGATCGACCGGGACAAAGCCTCCGCCCTCGGCGTCACCGCGGAGCAGATCGAGCACGCGCTGGCCGCCGCCTACGGCTCCCAGCAGGTCTCCACCATCTACACCCCCTCCAACGAATACTGGGTCATCCTGGAGCTCGAGCCGCGATACCAGCAGGATCCCTCGGCCCTGTCCCTGCTCTACATCCGCTCGGCCAGCGGCCAGCTGGTGCCTCTGAGCACCGTCGCCCGGCTGACCCGACGGCTGGGGCCGCTCACGGTCAACCACCTGGGGCAGCTGCCGTCGGTCACGATCTCGTTCAACCTGAAGCCGGGAGTCTCGCTCAGCGATGCCGTGGCGGAAATCGAGAAGGTCCGGCGGGACCTGCGCCTGCCGCCCACGCTCAGCGCGAGCTTCCAGGGAACCGCCCAGGCCTTCCAGTCGTCGCTCCAGGGCCAGGGGCTCCTGCTCCTCGTCACGATCCTGGTCATCTACCTCGTGCTGGGGATTCTCTACGAGAGCTTCGTCCACCCGTTGACCATTCTCTCGGGGCTCCCGTCGGCCGGCGTCGGCGCGCTCCTGACCCTGCTGCTGTTCCGGTCCGAGCTCAACCTCTACGGCTTCGTCGGCATCATCCTGCTGGTGGGAATCGTGAAGAAGAACGCGATCATGATGATCGACGTCGCGCTGGAAGCCGAGCGCGCCGGCAAGGCTCCAGCCGAGGCCATCTACGAAGGGTGCCTCCTCCGCTTCAGGCCGATCATGATGACGACGATGGCGGCGCTCATGGGCACGCTGCCCATCGCGCTCGGGGTCGGCGCCGGCGGGGATGCGCGGCGCACGCTGGGGCTCGCGGTGGTGGGCGGGTTGCTGCTCTCGCAGCTCTTGACGCTCTACATCACGCCGGTCCTGTACATCTACATGGACTCGCTCCAGGAGCGCGCGAGCGCTCTGGGGCAGGCGCTCCGCCGCCGGTTCGGCCGCGCGCGAGCGCTGGCAGGCCGATCGCCAGGGAAGGTTGCCGACGGTGACGGATGAGAACGTGGCGGGAGCGAGATAGCGTTTGGCCGGCCCCCCGCAGCCTAGAAGAGGCCGAAGGCCTTCCCCGCGACAAAGCCGACGGCGAGTAGCACCACAACCGCCGTCGTCTTCTCATGCGTGCACATCCCTGCCTTTGCCTTACACGCTGCCTTTGAACACATCATGGACATCTCCGCCACCCCCTTTCCCTCTGCGGGTATTCTAGGCCAGGTCAAGCTGCTTGTCTCCGTCAAGTTGGTTCCGCCGGCGACCTCGAACCCGTGTTTCAGTATCATGCTACACCTGCGCTGTCTCGCCTCCGCGCGCGTCGTCATGAGATCCGCCGGTCTGCAGCCCAGGGGTCGGCGCGCACGGGCCGCAACCCCTTAGTCGGTCAGGAATGCCGCGATCTCGTCCAGCCGAGCCTTGATGTCCGACTCCCCGATCTGGATCAAGGGCTGGAGGTACTCCGGCACGAACATCAGGAGGCTGAGCAACGCCGGCTTCGATGTCTCGTGGGCGCCCAGGCCGCGGACGAAGAACCGCAACCCCCGAGGGAGAAACGCCTCGCAGCCCGCGGCCAGCCTGGCCAGGTCCTGCGACGGCCGGAGCACGAGGAGATCTACGGGTCGCAGTTCACCCCACTCCTGCCGGGGTAGCTTCCCAAGCAACCGGTTCAGGCGCTCGAGCACCTGCGCATCATAGTCGATGAGATCGAGGAAGATCGCGTCCAGGAGGATCCCCGCCACCGGGGCGGGCGGCGGGTAGCCGTGCACGGCCGGCTGGTCGGCCTCCTCGTGGGTGGGCCGGTACCGCGTCGAGATCGCGAGGATCCGTCCCGCGCCGAGGTGAATGGCGGGCGAGAGGGGCGCGTGGAGGCGCACGCCGCCGTCGCCATACTAGTCGTCTCCCAGCCGCACCGCCGGGAAGAGGAACGGAAGCGCGGTGGAGGCCAGCACGTGGTCGATCGTGAGCCGGGTCACGACACTTCGCCGGAGCGCTCGCTCCCAGTCCCGGATCCGGCAGCCCTGCACCCAGGTCACCGTCTGGCCGGTCGTGTAGTTGATCGTGGTGAGGGCGATGGCTTTGAGCAGCCCCCGATCGAGGTTCTTGGCGATACCGACCATCTCGCCGTCCGCCGGCGCGAAGCTTCGCTCGAGCAACGCGCGTAACGGTGCGGTATCGAGAAGGCCCCGCGCCTCGGGCGCGATGGCCGCGCCGCCCGACATCAACCGCGTTCCCCAGCGCAAGACGCTGCGCGCGAGCGAGAGCGTGCCGACCCGGAAGATCTCATCCGCAGTGAGCTGGCTCCACAGGCGGGCGAGGTCCTCGACCGCCTCCGGAAGGGTGCCCGGATGCGCCGCCAAGTAGGCCGCGTTGATCGCGCCCGCCGATTCGCCCGTGAGGATCAGGGGCCGGGCCCACGGCAGGTGTCTGATGAGGCCCCGGAGCACGCCCACCTGATAGGCGGCCCTGGCGCCGCCACCGCTGAGAATGATTGCCACGTCGCCGCGTGGCGGGTGCTGGATGCGCGCTTCCGGGCTCACGACACTCCCACCAGCCTAATTTTTCTGGCGTCTTGCCCAAAAGGCCAGATTAGGGTTCAGCCTCGTGTTTAAGTAGTGGGCCGTTCGTCCTGGCGTTTCTTCGTTACCCGTTCGAGAATCCTAACAGGTTTTGGCCCTGACAGACGTCGGAATTACGATGGTTTATGTCTCTGCCTATGGACCAGGCCCACGTAACTTCCCAGCAGGGGTGGATAGGGGGTGGAATCCTCCGGGGTGGGATGACGGCCGGAAGACGGACCACTGTTCCTATCGGGCAGGAATGTTGCTTTCCCTCGCTGTTTGGTTTGTTGCGGGGGCCCGCAATTACTTGTCGGCGGGCGGGGGCCGACTCCTTCGACACACCCACCGTCATCATCCTACACCTGCGCTGTCTCGCCTCCGCGCGCGAGGTGATCCATCAGGTTTTGCGGCCGGTACTGGGGGTCCTGCGTCAGCCGATCGATGGCGCTGCTCGCGACGCGTTCGTGCCCGGCCGGGGCGACACCGATCGGTCGGACATAGTCCGGGAGAGCCTTGTACAAGAGCGTCTTCGAGTCTCGCAGGGCGCCAAGCGCATCGGGCACGATCATCTTGTCGAACCGCGGGCGGTCGAACGCGAGCCCTGAGCTTTGTTGACCATCCACCGGAGGGCGATATCCGACAAGCCCGTGGTGTTGTAGCCCCCGCCGACATTGCCATGCACGCCCGCAAACCAGACCTGTTCGACGACTTGCCCGACCGAATGCTCCTGCTGTTCCCAGATCGCCGGCTCAAAGAACTTGCGTCGTTCGTCAATCGCCAGCGCCTGGCAGGCGTTGTCGACCCAACTACTGAGCTTGACGTCGTGGAACTCGTAGCCTTTGTTCAAGAATTGAAACGCCGGCCCCGGGAGACCCAGTTCGCCGACCGTATCCCAGACGCCAATGAACTTGATCCGGGGCGTATGGGAGTAGCTCTTCCGGAACAACTCGGCCTCGACACTCGTCGGGCTGGAGGTGTCGTCACGGCGCCGATACAGCTCGTAGGCGGCCTCGAGCTGGTCGGCGTGTTGCCACGTGAGCAGTCCCGAGTTTCGGATAAACCCGACTGTGCTGCGGGCCGTGTAGGCCCCGCGACTGAACCCGAAGAAGAAGAGCTCGTCGCCCGGCTCGTAGTTGGCCACGAGGAATTGATAGGCTTCCTTCACCTTACTCGATAGCCCCATGCCGAACGCTCCGCCCCGCAGGCGGTCCCATCGACCCGTGCCGACGCCCTTCTCATAAAACAGCCGCTGCCCCATGCCGGCGCCGTCCTGCGACGCGACACAGAGCGCAACCTTCGTCACGTTCGTGGGCGCGGGCTCGCCTTGATCGGTCTCGTCTGGCGTGTTCCAGGTGCCATCGCAACAGACGACGATGCGTTTCGCCATCAGGTCTCGTACACCCTGAGTCGGTTGTGCGAGTACACCGGCATAGGTGTCACCTCTTGGAGACATCGCCCGTTTCGTTTGACCGCGCTATAGTGACTCCGGACGCAGGGGCTTTCAAGCATAGACGATTCCAGTCAGGGGCCTCCAGACGCCGTCGACTGCGTATTGACAACGTACATGCTTTTCATTGACACTAGTAAGCAGGTTCTCTGATGCCGTGGGTCCGGGGCTTCATCTGGGACGAGGAGAACATGGAACACGTCGCCCAGCATCAGGTTTCCCCGGAGGAGGTTGAAGAGGCGCTCACGGGAGACCCGTTGGTCCTCCGGGGGCCCGATGGCCGGTACCTTGCCTATGGGAAAACCTCCAGTGGGCGTCATCTCTTTGCCGTGTACGTGTCGCAAGCTCGAGGGAGGGTCAGGGTCCTAACGGCCCGGGAAATGACAGAGAAAGAAACGCGCCTGTACAGGAGAAGGCGAAAGGGACGTACATGAAGCGAAAGGCCACAGTGCCCAAGTTCAAGACAGACCACCAAGCGGCAGACTTCTGGGCCGCTCACGACTCCACTCCCTACCTCTCGGAACTCCGCGAAGTTTCCGTTAGGGTCTCCCCTGCACTGCGGCGGGCGGTGGCCGAGCGAGCCGCAGCCAAGAAGCCGGTCACTCTACGCCTAGAGCCCCAACAGATCGCAGCTGCAAAGGAAGTCGCCCGCCGCAAGAGCATCCCGTACCAGACGCTGCTCCGGATGTGGATCGCACAGGCCCTGGAAAGAGAACGCGCGGGATAACTCTACACCGGAAACGCCATAAGGTAACATCCCCCGGCGGACGAGGCTGGGGGCGGAGAGCGCGGCTCAGATCAGGCGGACGACAGTAGCCTGGGGACCTAACGTCTCGAAGCGTTCCTTGGGCACCGGCAACTTGTCCTGTTCAAGTGCCGCAATATACCCCCCGGCAGGCTAGGACACTCCACCACCCAGTAGCCGTTTTCCCCCGGGTAAATAACCAGCTGCCTCAGGAGCCACAGGACACGGAGCGCGACGGGTACGAGGCGTTCGAGGAGATGGTCGTCTGTCCCCAACCATGATATTGTCGGCGCAGGTAAGAGGAGGCGCCCTACGAGCGAAGGCCCGTTCCTGAATATCAAGGCACCCAAGGTGCTGCTCGAGCGCCTGGATGACTACCGCTTTGCCACGAGGAAGCCGTCGCGCGCCGAGGCGGCCCGCGAGCTGCTGGACCGCGCCCTGAAGGCGTTCTTCGAGGTGTCCCAGCCCGAGCCGGTACGGCCGGGCGACCCAGACTATGCGCTTGTCCGGGCCCGTCGCCGGCAGCCGACTGAGGCCTTCCCCATCCGCCAGATCGAAGTCCGCCTGGCCCGGTAGAAGGACGAGCGAGAGATCCCACTTTCACCAATCCAGAGGGTTGACTCCCCGGGTTGCTGGTGGTAGGAAGATTGAAGGAGGTGGGTGACATGCGGCGGCTGGGTGCCATCCTCTTGGTCTCGGTCCTCATCGTGGGGCTCGCGGCCCCCGCGGCGCACGCGGGTGGCGGCGCCGCCACGAACGTCGCGCTGGGGCTGGCGTCCTTCGCGGTCTTCAACCAACTCTTCGGCCCCGCGTTCTACCCGAGGCCGGTCTATGCCGCGCCGGTCTACCTGGTCGCCCCGCCTTACCAGGCGGTCTACGCCGCCCCGCCGACCGTGTTCGTCCAGCCGCCGCCGGCACCGGCCCCGACAGTCGTCTACTACCCGCACGGTCGGTACGACCTCCGGGGCGACGGCGTCGCGACGGCTTACCACTGGGTCTGGATCCCGAACCCCCCGCCCCCTCCGGTTGCCGAGTACCAGCAGCCCTCTGCCCGCCCATCGCCTCCGGCGGCTGCGCCGCCGACGCCGGGGCCGTCAGCCGCCGCGCCCTGCAAGCCCACGGGGAAGTACGTCAAGACGCCCCAGGGCGTTCTCCCGGAGTGCGAGTAGAAACTACCAGCTACTCGGCCGCGGCCTCGTGGCCTACCGCCGGCCTGCAACCAGCCGTCGACCGGCTTGCCTCCCGGGACGCTTTGCGATGTAGTGGCTGATCGCCTCTCGTACGACGTCCGCGAGCGAGCGGCGCTCTTCGAAGGCGATTTCGCGCAACGCCTGATGCTGCTTCGTTTCGATGGCAGCAAAAAGCGTAACCGGGGCTTCTAGCTTCTTTTCTCGTGCCATAGCGTCAAGTACCTCCTTTCTGAGTAGGTGCGTCGTCGCCGATCTTCTCCTCCGTGACCACGAGCGTCTCGACAGGTCCCACGAACTTCAGGTAGATGGCTTTCTGCCGGAACCGCTCCCGAAGCACGTCCCACGCGTAAGTCCTGAGCCATGCCCGGGTCTCAGGGGCGTCCGGGACGTCCACTTCTAACAATGCGAGCGTATCTCGATCAACGAAGCCCTGGTCCCACCAAAACCCGCGGGGCTGGTCTTCCCGGAAGACAAAAAGGGTGCCGCCCCCAAATTTCTGAGCGATCTCGTCGGCGGTCTGGAGGAACTTCTCGTCCTCCACCGGCCTTCGTTCGCCTCGCGCGTCAGGGCTGTAGAATAGCGGTAACCGCATCAGGACCGTTATGAAGCCAGGCGCCCGTTTGGGCATCTAGTTCACCTGCTATAATACTAGTATTATAGTGTCGGGTCAATTATCCCGGGAAGAATCATACACCGCAGAGCTCTGACCGCCCCTGTCACGGGTTCCTGACACCCTGGGGCTCCATACTCCTGACACCTAAAGAGAGTACGCGGCGACTGTGGCTGCGACGAGGGAACCAACGTGACGGAAGGACAGAAGGGGCGGATCTTCGCTTGACACGTCATAGTGCATATGCAAAGATATGGACGTGTATGAGATCCGTCTCGCACGAGACGTGCTACGCGATCTCACGAAATTGCGGGCATATCATCGGCGAAGAGTCCTCGACGCGATAGCGATTCAACTTCGTAACGAGCCAACAAGGCCGACGCGTAACAGGAAGCTCTTAGTGAACCTGATCCCACCTTGGGATGCGGAGCCGCCGATCTGGGAGCTCCGAGTTGGTGACTATCGAGTGTTTTACGACGTGTCCGAAAGGGAGGCCGTGGTATACATTCGCGCTATCCGGCAGAAGCCTCCCGAGAGGACGACGAAGGAGATTCTATGAAGACGGTGACAGTGCGGGATCTACAGAAGAAGGTGAAGGAATGCGTGGATGAGGCTCAGGAGGACCGCGTCGTCATCACGCGGCACGGGAAACCTGCGGCCGTGCTCTTGGGAGTGGAGGGCCAGGACTGGGATACCGTTGTTCTACAGACTGACCCTGCTTTCTGGAAGCTCATCCACGCGCGACGGAGACAGCCAACTATTACGCTCGACCAGCTCAAGGCTCGCCTTCGGAAAGGGGGGTGGCTGGAAGCGAGCAGGATGACGGGCCGCCTCCGAGGGAAGAAGAAGCCACCGCATGACCGCCGAGCAACCTAGCCAGCTCAGGCTGAAGGCGCAGGAGCCCGCCGGGCCTCGGGCGGGCCGGGCGGGGCGGCGGGCGCGCTAGGCCTGCCAGATCCGCGCCACTCGGCCTGGGACGACCAGAAACGCCGGGCGGCTGTGAGATCTACCCATCCGCATCCCTAATACCCCAACAACATCAATCCACCTTGCGGCACGAATGTATGGGGCGCGTGAAGGACGTGTCAATCGTTTTCTGTCCTTATTGAGTGAGTCCCACCACGGAAACGTTCCGGCCAGTGCTCACGACGAGCAGTCTGCCTGTAACGCCGCTTACGCGACCCCTGGGCGGCGGCCATCGAGAAGACGAATCTTCTTTATGGCGAAGCGGCCGTTGAAGAGGCGACGGCTGAGATTTGTCGGCGCTTCGACCTCTTTCTTAAGAGGAAATACGTCGATGACGACAACCCACAACGCGGACTGTTGATTTTCTCAGAGGGGCGCTTTCACAAGCGTGCTCGTATATGGGTGCGAGGATTTAGGGAACTCGGAACGCGGTGGGGTGTTTTGCACAACCTTGCCGATATCCCCTACTTCGCTAGCATGGCGGAGACGAGGTTGCTTCAAGTCGCTGATATAGTAGCTCATGCCGTCTTCATGCTCTACGAGCGGAGAGACGCGAGTCTAATAAGGCCGTTTCTCGATCGCTTTGATCGAAAGGACGGCGTGCTTCATGGGCTGGTTCATCACAGAGCAAACAATCTCACGGCCTGTGAGTGCCCATCATGTGCAAGCAAGACTAAGTCGTGGACCTTTGGCTCTTGGGTTTAACGCCAGCGTCATGGCGATTCCCCCGCTCCGTGGCAACGGAGGTCACGCCGTCCTGGGATGCCGCGCCTGGATTTTTACAGGCCCACCACGTTCTCGCTGACGCATGGTCTTGTAGCAAGTGCGCCGCCGCCTGTTGATCTCTTCGCGGAATTTCCGCCAATAGGCTCTATTCCGCTCTGACGCTGGAAGCGCGCACTTCGATTGGCAGTAACCCGCCAGGGTAAGTACCTCTGGCTGAAGTACCTCAGCGATGGCGGCGAGGATGGCCCGGTCCAGAATGTCCTGGCGAAGAGCCACGCCGTTGCCACAGATGGCTTTCCCACGTCGGCGGTTGTGGCCGGTAGGGAATGGCCGTGAGCGTGGATACCGTTTCCATGGTGCGCTCGCCCTTGATCGCCTGATCGGTCGCGAAGCACTTCAGGCTAGCCTGACTGTGGTGGCCCCAACGGGATTCGAACCCGTGTTTCAGCCTTGAGAGGGCCGTGTCCTGGGCCTCTAGACGATGGGGCCTGCCTGGCGGACAAGAAAATGGCTGGGGGAGGAGGATTCGAACCCCCGCTACGTGGTCCAGAGCCACGCGTCCTACCACTAGACGATCCCCCAGCGCGGAAGTCATTACATCACAGGGGGTTAGGGGTGTCAATAAAGCGGGCGCGTGAACCTTCCGTGACGCCCGGGGAGGGTTAGCGGACGGCGGACTTGAGCGTCTTGCTCGGCTTGAACCGGGGGACGCGGGCCGCCGGGATCTTCATGGCATTCCCGGTGCGGGGGTTTCTCCCGTTCCGCGCTGAACGCCGCGCGACCCCGAAGGTCCCGAAGCCGGCGATGGTCACGCGACGTCCCTTCTTGAGCGAATCGCGGATGGCGGTCAGGAACGCGTGGATGGATCTTTCAGCCGAGGCTTTCGTGCTGCCTGTCGCCTTCGCGGTCACCGCCACCAGCTCTGCTCTATTCATCGCGCTCCCTCCCCCGTCGCATGCGAGCCATCGAGGAGATACGTCTTCGTATACCCGAAGTCGGGCGAACGTGTCAATAGGGTCCTGCCTGCTATAATGGGCGGCGCCATGGCCTTCGCCGATCTCCGCCAGTTCATCGCCCAGCTGGAGTCGCAGGGGGAGCTCCGCCGGATCGCGGCGCCGGTCAGCCGGGATCTGGAGATCGCCGAGATCGCCGACCGCGTCTCGAAGGGCCCCGCGAGCCACAACAAGGCGCTCCTCTTCGAGCGTGTCGAGGGTTTCGAGATGCCCGTCCTGATCAACACGTTCGGGACGGCGCGGCGGATGGCGTGGGCGCTCGGGGTAGAGAACCTGAACGAGCTCTCGGGCCGCGTCGAGAAGCTCCTCGACCTCAAGATGCCCGGGACGTTCTTCGACAAGCTCAAGAAGCTGGGGGACCTCTTCGACCTCGCCAAGTCCGGGCCCAAGCGCGTCTCGAGCGGCCCTTGCCAGGAGGTGGTCGAGACGCGGAGCCCCTCGCTCACGTCCCTGCCGATCCTCCAGTGCTGGCCGAAGGACGCGGGCCACTACATCACGCTCCCGCTGGTCTTCACCCGCGACCCGGAGCGCGGCTCGCGCAACGTCGGCATGTACCGGCTCCAGGTCTTCGACGATCGGACCCTCGGCATGCACTGGCAGATCCACAAGGGCTCCGCCGAGCACCACCGGGAGGCCGAGCGCTTGGCGAAGCCGATGGAGGTCGCCATCGCCCTTGGCGGCGACCCGGCCACGATCTACACCGGCTCGGCACCGCTCCCGCCCGGGGTGGACGAGATCGTCTTCGCGGGGTGGCTCCGGGGGACCGGCGTGGAGATGGTCAAATGTAAGACGATTGACCTGGAGGTGCCGGCCCAGGCGGAGATCGTGCTGGAGGGGTTCGTGGACCCGAAGGAGCGCCGGCGCGAGGGCCCGTTCGGCGACCACACCGGCTACTACTCTCTGGCCCGCGACTACCCGGTCTTCCACCTCACCGCGCTCACGCACCGGAAGGCGCCGATCTATCCCACGATCATCGTCGGCCGCCCGCCCCAGGAGGACTACTGGCTGGGCAAGGCGACCGAGCGCCTGTTCCTGCCCATCATCCGGATGGTGCTGCCCGAGGTGGTGGACATCAACATGCCCGCCGAGGGGATCTTCCAGAACCTGGTGATCGTCGCGATCAAGAAGCGCTATCCCGGGCAGGCGCGCAAGGTGATGTACGCGCTCTGGGGCATGGGGCTCATGATGCTCGCCAAGTCGATCATCGTCGTGAGCGAGCACGTCAACGTGCACGACCTCTCCGAGGTGGCCTGGCGGGCCACCGGCAACATGGACCCCAAGCGCGATCTGGTGATCGTGGAGGGGCCCATGGACGATCTGGACCACGCCGCCCTCCGGCACCGCTACGGCGGCAAGCTCGGCGTTGACGCGACTGAAAAGAGCGACCTGGACGAGGTGAGCCAGCCGTGGCCGGAAGAGATCGTGATGAGCGAAGAGGTCCGGGCGCTCGTCACCCGCCGCTGGAAAGACTACGGTATTTGAAGCTCCGGTACTTCCTCGAAGCGATCAAGTTCGAGCACACGATCTTCGCCCTCCCGTTCGCCTACATGGCCATGGTGCTCGCCGCGGGCGGGCGGCCGGGGTGGCGCGTGGTGGTCTGGGTCACGCTCGCGATGGTGGGGGGGCGGACGCTCGCTATGAGCACGAACCGCCTGGTGGACCGGGCGATCGACGCGCGTAACCCCCGCACCGCGGGGCGCCACCTCCCGCGGGGGCTCCTCACGCCGTGGGAGGTCGGCACGTGGGCGGCCGGGGGCGCGGGGCTCCTTCTCGTCTCCGCCTGGCAGCTCAACCCGCTCTGCCTCACGTTGGCCCCGCTCGCGATGCTCTTCCTCGTCGGCTACCACTACACGAAGTACTTCACCTGGACCTCGCACTGGGTGCTCGGCTTCACCGACGGGATCGCCGCGGCGGGGGGCTGGATCGCGGTGCGGGAGGCGTTCGATCCGCCGGCGCTCCTCCTCTGGTTCGGGGTGACGGTGTGGATCGCGGGGTTCGACCTGATCTACGCCTGCCAGGACGTGGACTTCGACCGGGGGGAGCATCTCTACTCTTTCCCCGCCCGCTTCGGCATCGCCGCGGCGCTCCGGGCGGCGCGCGTCTGCCATCTCCTCACGGTGCTGGCGCTGGGGGCGGTGGGCTGGACGCTCGGGCTCGGCTGGGGCTACTGCTTCGGCGTCGTCGCGGTCGCGGGCCTTCTCGTCTACGAGCACCGGCTGGTCTCGCCGACGGACCTCTCGCGCCTGGACCTCGCCTTCTTCAACGTGAACGGCTACATCGCCGTCATCGTCTTTCTCGCCGCCCTCGCGGGCCTCTGGCTCTGAGCGTGGACTCGGACAAGGCGCGGTACGTCCGGGCGATGTTCACCGGCATCGCCCGCCGCTACGACCTCATGAACGCCCTCATGACGGGCGGCCGCCACCAGGCCTGGCGGCGCGCCGCGGCCCGGCTCGCCGAGCCCCAGGCGGGCGGCCTCGCCCTCGACGTGGCGACGGGGACGGGCGACCTGGCCCTCGCCCTCCTGACTGAGACAGCGGTTCGCCGGGTCATCGGCCTCGATTTCTCCGACGGGATGCTCCAGGTCGGGCGGGAGAAGCTCCTGAGAAAAGATCCGGCGAGGCGCGTGAGCCTGGTGGCGGGCGACGCGCTTCTGCTCCCCTTCCCGGACAAGACCTTCGCGTGCGTGGCCTCGGCCTTCCTGCTCCGGAACCTGGCCCACCTCGAGCCCGGTCTCGCCGAGATGAGGCGCGTCACGCAAGCCGGCGGCCGGGTCGTCGCGCTCGAGATCACCCAGCCCACGCTCTGGGGCTTCCGCCACCTCTTCGGCTGGTACTTTCACCGCCTCGTCCCGGGACTCGGCGCGCTCGTCAGCGGCAACCGGGAGGCGTACACCTATCTGCCGCGCTCGGTGGAGCGCTTTCTCCCGCCGGCCGAGCTCGCCCGCCTGATGGAGCGGGTCGGGCTGCGGGATGTGACCTGCCGCCGCCTCGGCCTCGGCACCGTCACCCTCCACGTCGGCACCGCCTGACATCCTGCTGCTTGCATGGGAGGCTTTTGAGGATAACCTAGCGCACCTCCCTCTCGCTGCTGTACTGCAGAAGCTCCCGACACATTTTAACTAAGAGTTACACGCCTAGTAGCCCAGGATTGGGGGGCGGATCACCGGGACTGTCAACAGTAGCAACACGGTTTCGCTTACCGGGTGTCAGTTTTCGTCGCTCCATTTCCTTCCTCGGACCGTCCTGGCTCTGACTTTTCATTAAATTTCGATGAGATCCAGTCTGGCGATCCCATGGCATGGGATGAGCAAGACCTGACGTGATTTAGCCAAATTGGTGAGGATTGAGACCATGAAGCAAGGGGCTGTGCTTGTCGGGGCGCTTCTCGTGGTTTTCCCCCTGGGAAGCGCGCGCGTTCTGGCGGCTGGACCCCGAGTGACCGACCAAGGGCACACGCTCATTCTCCTGGATGAGGTTCGCGAGCCCCAAGACAAGCGGCAGCCGAGGATCACGCTCACAGAGGACCGCATGACGGGGGGGCGGCAGGTACGTATCGCGGGACACGGGATAGCCCCGCTGCGAGAAATTACGACTGTCTGCGGGGGGAGAAACTGGCGGATCGGGCTTTCCGATTTCCGACAGACTCCCGAGACGAACGTCGCCACCTACGACGTGCCGGGGGATGTGGTCACCCAGGCGTTGAACTTGCCAGAGTGCTCGCTCCTCATAGCGGGCGCCCGAATTCCGATCCCGCGGGACCTGGTGTTGGCTGTCTGGGCCCCTGGCCAGCGGGGCGGCATGACAACGGCCTCTTCAAGCGCTCCGACAGCCACAAGCGCGGAATCCTGCGCCGTCAGGACTCTGGGTGGGGGTCCGAGCCGGATCTCTCCGGGGGAGAGGATCAAGGCGGTCAAGGCGATTGAGGCGTTGGGGGCGCTTCGAGACTGGGCGAACGGCTCGCAGATCAAGGATAGGGTCGATTACGCGAGCCGCCTCGCGAACACGGACAAGGTGGTGGGCGACTATCTCGCCGCTGCCCAGGGCGACCAGGGAGAGCTGGCGAGTGCAATCCGGGCGGCGATGACCTGTTTTCACAAGGCACTGCATGCGTGGCCCAGCGTGAACGAGCCGTGGTCGTACGCCGCTGAGACCCTTCGGGGGATCGAGCGATCTCTGAACGTCAAATCGCGTGCGGAACGCGAGGAGGAAGAACCGGCTAGGCGGATGGAGTTGGAAGCAAAGCAGCCGGAGGCAGAACAACGCGAGGCGACGAACCAGGAGGCTCAAGCGAAGGCTTCCGAGGCGGCAGTGGCTCAGGGCGACCTGTGGGAAAGACACATGTCGGCCGCGACGCAGGCCTACCGACAGCGCCGTTATGCTGAGGCCGAGAAGTCGTTACGAGAGGCTCTCAAGGAAGCGGAGCGGCTCGGCCCAGAACACCCGGCCGTAGCGACGACCCTCAACTACCTGGGTGGACTCTACGGCACCCAGGGCAGGTATGCCGAGGTCGAGCCGCTCATTAAGCGGGCGCTAGCGATCCGGGAGAAGGCCCTGGGCCCAGAGCACCCGGATGTGGCGGCGAGCCTCCACGGCCTGGCGTTGCTCTACCAGGCCCGGGCGCAGTACGCCGCAGCCGAGCCGCTCTACAAGCGGGCGCTGGGAATCCTGGAGAAGGCCCGGGGCCCGGCGCACCCGCAGGTGGCGACGAGCCTCGACAGCCTGGCGGACGTCTACCGCGCCCAGGGCAGGTACGCCCAGGCCGAGCCGCTCTACAAGCGGGCGCTAGCGATCCGGGAGAAGGCCCTGGGCCCAGAGCACCCGGATGTGGCGACGAGCCTCAACAGCCTGGCGGACGCCTACCGCGCCCAGGGCAGGTACGCCCAGGCCGAGCCGCTCCACAAGCGGGCGCTGGCGATTGCGGAGAAAGCCCTGGGCCCAGAGGACTCGCAGGTGGCGACGAGCCTCAACAGCCTGGCGGAGCTCTACCGCGCCCAGGGCAGATACGCCGAGGCCGAGCCGCTCTACAAGCGGGCGCTGGGAATCCTGGAGAAGGCCTTGGGCCTGGCGCACCCGGACGTGGCGGCAAGCCTCAACAACCTTGCGGTGGTCTACCGCGCCCAGGGCAGATACGCCGAGGCCGAGCCGCTCTATAAGCGGGCGCTGGGAATTCGGAAGCGGGCCCTGGGCCCGGCGCACCCGGACGTGGCGGCGAGCCTCAACAACCTGGCGGTGCTTTACGGCCGCCAGGGCAGGTACGCCCAGGCTGAGCCGCTCCTCAAGCAGGCGCTGGGAATCCGGGAGCAGGCCCTGGGCCCGGCGCACCCGGACGTGGT
>OBEQ011126686.1_pt1 | contig 34921 bp, 34 predicted proteins | sample 1670901 | NCBI WGS metagenome assembly OBEQ01 (sample SAMEA104232315, study PRJEB22302) | groundwater metagenome | biome: forest; feature: aquifer; material: groundwater | place: USA | collected 2011-08-07 | depth 5.4 m | reverse complement strand
CGACGCACGCGGCCCATGACATGCTTTACCAACGATGCGAGCTGTGATCGCATCATCTATGCCGTCATGCACCATCTCAATACTCAGTGGGAGGGGCGTCCTCTCTCAAATGAAAGTACACAAAAGTCTTGACACTACCCCGAGAGCCCATTTCGCGCGCTTTCGGACTAGGAGACATCATCATCACTCGGGTGATTCCGATTCGCAGCGCCTCGAGGTCCCTCAATCCAAGGACAGAGAAACGCGACCTCTTCCACAGGGAGGCGGCAGCGAGGCCGTCACTGCCGTTCACCCGCCATAAACAGAGACGGGAGGGGGCGTTATCCCCTCCCGTCTCCACAATCGGCGACCGACTCAGCGTCCCACGATCCACGTGCGGCGCAACCCAAGGTAGGAGGTGTTCAACCAATGCTCGTAGCCTCGGACAGACTTGCGCAACGCTTCATATTGCGTCGAGTGGTAGATGAACACAACCGGGACCGTCTCGAGCAGGCGGAGTTGGGCCTGCTCGTAGATCTGCTTCCGGTGCGCTTCACTGGCGACCGTCCGACCCTCCTCGATGAGCCGATCGAACTGCGCATCGGAGTAGTTCGCAAAGTTGTTGCCGGCTCCCGTCTTGAAGTTGTTATAGAGGAAGTCATCGGGATCGACCTGCCCCGAGGTCCCCAAGATGGTGAGCACGTACTTCTTCTGGGCGACATTCGGGAGGTAGATGCTCCAATCCGCCGCAGAGATCTTCAAGCGAATTCCAATCTTCCCCAGCTGCGCCTGGATAATCTCCGCAGGCGTGCGTAGGAAGTCATAGGTACTCGTCACGTAGAGGTCGGCCTCAAACCCATTGGGGAATCCCGCCTCGGCCAGGAGCGCCTTGGCCCGATTGAGGTCGACTTTGTCGTAGGGAGTCTTGGACACTGAGTAGTAGTTGCCCGGCGGGATCGCGGTGCCAGTCGCGACGATGCCGCCGACGCCGAAGAGCGCCGTATCGACAATTTCCTTGCGGTTGATCGCCCAGGCCATCGCCTGGCGGACTTTCACGTTCGTGAACGGCGCCACCGCGGTGTTGATGTACAGTCCCCGGAAGTTGGCGGAGAGCCCCCCGACCACATCAATGTTCGGATCCGCGCGCAGACTTTGCACTTCCGACGATGGGACGTACTCGATCCAGTCAACGGTTCCCGTGCGCAAGGCTGTCGCGCGGGCAACCGCATCGGGTAAGAAGACAAACTCAATCCGGTCGAGATAGGGCAACCGTCGCCCCGTCTCGTCTTGATCCCAATAGTTGCCGTTTCGAACGAGCACCAACCGCTGTTGCGGAGTGTATCCGATGAACCGAAACGGCCCGGTCCCGGTCGGATTCGTGTTGAGATCCCCGTCCCGCTCCACGATCTCCTTGGGGACAACAACATTGAGCGAGCTGGCCAACTTCGCGAGTAGTGGGGAAAATGGCTTCTTCAACTTGATGACCACGGTGCTCGGCCCCGAGGCCGAGATCGTATCGACCTCGGAGAAGTCCCCCAACCGCGGGGATTTTACCTTGGGGTCACGGATGCGGTTCAAGGAGTAGGCAACATCATCCGCGGTCATCACCCGCCCATGGTGAAACTTGACCTCTCGCCGAATCGTGAACGTCCAGGTCAGCCCGTCGTCGGACGTCTTCCACGACTCGGCTAGCCCGGGCAGGATCCGCAGGTCCGGACTAACCACCACCAGGGTCTCATAGACGTTCTCCATCATGTTCCGCGTCGCCGTCGCGGTACTCAGGTGGGGATCCAACCCCACGGGATCGGTCTGCATCCCCGCACGCAGGGTCCCGCCATAGCGAGGCCCGGGACTCTGGGCCGCTGACGGCTGTAGCCCCACACCAACGAGCACCCCTAACAGGATGACCAACACGAACTTCCGCATGTCCCCCTCCTCCTCTCGTCCGCGACCCTGCGACTCACGACCCCACGATGTGGGGATCGAACGCGTCGCGGATCGCGTCCCCCAACAGGTTAAATCCTAGCACAGTCACCGTAATCGCTGCGCCGGGAGCCAACGACGGCCAGGGCGTAAAGGTCATGACCGCTCTCCCCTCGGCGATCATCTGGCCCCATGTGGGGGCCGGCGGCTGGGTGCCCAGCCCCAGAAACGCGAGGGCAGCCTCTGCGAGAATCGCGAGCGCCAGACGCAACGTCACCTCCACGATCACAGGCGCGAGCGCGTTCGGCAGGACATGTCGACGCAGAATCCGGAAGTCCTTCGCGCCGATCGCGCGAGCCGCGTCTAAGTACTCCTCGTGGCGAACGGTCAGCACCGCGGCTCTCGCGACCCGCGAGAAAGGCGCCGTGTAGACGATCGCAATCGCGATGACGACGTTCCAAAACCCTCCGCCAAGGAACGCGAGGAGGCCAATCGCAAGGAGAATCGCCGGAAACGCCAAGAGGATGTCGGCGAACCGCATGACCAGGATGTCCAGCCACCCACCCCAGAACCCCGCGGCAGTCCCAAGCACACCGCCCCAGAGCAACGCGAACCCAACCGAAAGTGCGCCTACCGCAAGCGAGATCCGCCCTCCGTAGAGCACCCGTGCGAAGGTGTCCCGACCATAGAGGTCGGTTCCGAGCGGGTGGCGCGTGCTCGGGCCCTGGAGCCGTTGTTCTGAGACGACCTCGACTGGGTCTGCCGACGTCAGCAGAGGGGCAAAGAGGGCCCCTGCGAACACCACTGTGAGCAGCACGCTCCCGATCCGGACCCCGGGGTGGCGGAGGAACCGCCGCCTCAGCCGGCTGCGTGGGTGCACGCTCCCACTACTCGTAACGGATGCGAGGGTCGAGGAGTCCATAAGCGACATCAACCGCCAAATTCACAATGACAAACGCTAGCGCAATGGCGAGCACAGCGCCTTGGATCACCGGGTAGTCCCGAAGGTTAATCCCTTCTAACGCATACCGGCCCACGCCTGGGAGGCTAAAGATTTGTTCGATGATGACGGTGCCTCCGAGCAGTGTGCCAAACTGCAATCCAATGATGGTCAGCACGGGGATGGTGGCATTCCGGAACGCGTGCTTGAGGATCACGGCCGACTCCCGCAACCCTTTGGCGCGCGCGGTGCGAATGTAGAGCCGACCCAGCACTTCCAGGAGACAACTGCGAACAATCCGCGTAATCGCCGCCGCGAGCACCAATCCGACCGACAGCGCAGGCAAGATCATTCCCCGGACATTCGCCAGCAGATCCTCGCTGGGCGCCACGTAGCCCGTCGGTGGAAGCCATCCAAAGCGCAACGCAAAGAGGAGGATCAGCAAGATCGCCAACCAAAACGATGGGACGGAGAGCCCCAGTAACACGAACCCTGTTGCGAGGTAATCACCCGCCTGTTCGCGCTTGACCGCGGCCATCACCCCGACCGGGACCCCAATGGCCAACGCCACTAGCAGGCCCAAGACCGCGAGTTCCATCGTGACGGGGAACCGATGGAGCAACTCGCGTCCCACGGGAAGCCCAGTTCGCAACGACTTGCCCAGATCCCCTCGCGCGACGCTCGTCACGTACTCGGCAAACTGGACTGGGAGCGGCCTCTCCAACCCGAAGAGCTTCCGCAGTTCCGCCACCCGTGCGGGTGAGGCTCCCTCCAAGGCAAGGAGCTGGGTCACCACATCTCCCGGCACAAGCCGGATGAGGAGGAACACGGCCAACACGACGCCGAGGATGGTCGGAACCGCTAGCAGCAACCGTCGAATCAGGTACGGCCCCACACTGGGACTCGCAGCAGCGAGCCCTGAGGAACTCGGGTTCGCGGCATGACGATATACGTTCCAGAGTGGCGACGGGGAGCCCTCCAGCTATAATGGAGCTAGCGAAGTTGAGCAGGATCTACTAACTCGGACGGTCCGTCACAGCCGCCGAGAGGATCGACACACACCTCATATGCCTGAGCAGGGTGGACTGGACCTTCAGCAAAGTGCCCTCCCGATGCTACTCGACCGGTGCCAAGTCTACGTCGGGACCTGTTCGTGGGCCGATCCCAACTTTGTGAAAGAGGGAAAGTTCTATCCGCGAGGCGCACGCAGCGATCCGCGGGCACGACTCCAGTACTACAGCACGGTCTTCCCCACCGTCGAAGTCGACGCGACGTACCATGCCCTCCAGCCCTGGGACCGCGCTGCCAAGTGGGTCGCCTGGACGCCCGACCAGTTCGTCTTCACCGCCAAGGCGTTTGCTCTGTTCACCTGGCATGAGACCGACCCCAGGCGGCTGCCACAGGAGATCGTTGCCCTCCTCCCCGAGGAACTCCGCTCGCGTGAGGCGGTCGCGGCCGCAGAGCTTCCTGAGGAAATCGTGACTGCATGCTGGGACTACTATGCGCGATTCATCGAGGTGTTCAAGACGGCGGGGAAATTGGGGCATGTCCTGTTCCAATTTCCGAAAGGCCAACCCTACACACCCGAGCTGTTCACCTACCTCGATCGCTGGGCGCCGTACCTGAAAGGATGGCCGATCGCCGTTGAAATCCGACACCGGGGGTGGCTCGATCGAGGACCGCGAGACCAGCTGATGGGGTTTTTGCGTGAGCGGGGCTACGCGTATGTCATTCCTGACATGATCCAGACCGCTTACCTCCCGCCACCCGAGGTTGAGGTCACCGCGCCATGGAGCGTGATCCGTTTCCACGGTCGCAACCCGGCGATGGCCGAACGCCGAGCCCCGACCAATCGCGTCTACGATTATGCCTACAGCGAGGACGAGCTGCGACCATGGGCGGAGACGGTGAAGGATCTTGCGAAACAAGTCGAACGCGTCTACCTGCTCTTCAACAATCACTACCGGGGACAGTCTGCGCGAAACGCTCGAGAGATCTCGCTGATGCTGAACTAGCGCGCACACGGTCCCAGATCTCACGACGCAGGCGGGTCTGCGAATACCCAAACAACTCCAGCACAGTCTCAGCGGCCCGCAGCACCATCACCACATACGCCTCCGCATCATAACTCCAGTCAGCGCCCAATAGCGCATACGGCCGGACGCGATCTTCAGGCATCTTCGCGGTGCGATCGGTGATGATGAATTGCACGGCCTCGCCTGGATGCACGTGCACCCCGTGTCGCTCAAGCGTCCGCGCGGTAATGGCTTGCACCGTGTTGTGCACGTACTCATGCGCCTCCTGCGAGAGACTGTTGGTCACCACCAGCTCTGGAGCGGTCACCTCGCCTGCTCGCAGCCGCACGAGCGCATCTTCCAGAATCATCAGCAACTCCGGCATTGCCGCCTCGACCTCTGCCAGTGTGGAGCACTGAAACATCCGCCGTAGCATCCGCTCCTGCATCTGCTCGACGAGGATTGGCGTATCTGACCGCCGGACTTCAATGCCTCGAACCTTAGTCGTGTTGTCATCAAACACCCCGAGGTAGCGGTTCGGCACCCCTACCCCGCGGTGCGTCCTCGAGGGGAGAAACCCGATCCACCGGTACACCCCTTCGACGAAAATCGGGAGCGCGGTTGCGGCAGTGATCGCCTGGGCTAAGACCTCGTAATCTTCGCGCGTTGCACCGGGTTTGTGCAGCCACATCGAATCTACGAGCGCATGCAGCATCCGGAACCCCCGGGGTTCGACAACCTCTTTCGCCCGCAATAGCATCTCGCGTGAATAGGCGGTTACCGCTTCATGCGCTTCGATTCGCCCGAAACGCGCATTTCGATACCCGAGGTAACCGAAACTGTTAGAGGTGAGAATACCTCCCTCGACAAAGAACGCGGTCGGCTCATCTGCCAGCTGGAAGCAATACACAAAGCGAGCTTCGTATGGGACTTCCTCGAGCGAAATGACTTGAGCAAAAGCCAGCGATGAGGCAACAAGACTTCGAGACCGAGCGAGTTTTGCGAGAAGGGACCCTTTGATCCGCCGAGGTTTTCGGAGGATCTGATCCAATTTTGCTCGGGCAAAGGTTCTTGATACCATTGCGATGCCGGAAACACGTGGTGTCCGGGCTACTCGTGCTGCTTTGCTCAATTCAAGTAATCCACTCGCTGCAACTGGAACTTGGGATAGTCGAGGAGTCCGGGCAATTGACTGCCGAAACTGAAGATTACGCAGATGTTTTTGCGAGATTAGTTTTGTGCCTTCGTGGAATATCTTCTGCGTCTCATCAAGATTCTTCGTCTGAATTTGGTGGAGTCGCTCCCCCCACACAACTCGATAATCTACACTCAGAAGCGTAAACAACAATCCCAGCTCACCAATGAACCGTCGACTTGCGCTTGCGATAGACACAAAATTACGTGTTCGACTAACACTCCCATCACTGGCGATTAGGCCCAAGATGAAACCTCGTTGAGCACCTTGCGGCCCATTAAGGATAATTCCGGGTACGCAAAGCTTGCCCTGATCGGCTGAGCCCGCCAAGCCAAACACATCTCTCAACACCTGCAAAAGCCCGATACTATTAACTTGTAGGACGTACATCCTAGCTTTTCGCTCACGGTACCAGCGTGCCTTGAGTCCAAACTTCTTCCGGAGAATCGCGCGAAGCTTCACCAAGTGCTCCCGTTCATTGGCCCCAATGTCGAACCGTATACTGCTATTGGCCGCGCTTCCATCACCCACGAAGAACCCTAAGAGGAACCCTAAGTCTTCGTCCACTTTGATCTGAGAAGCTATACGTTGGATAATCCCGCCAGTGAGCTTACCCCGCCCCACGGAGAGCTCTGCCCACTCAAGTGGAGTGAAATCGTCTGGTTGAACATAGGGAAGCGGCAGGTACCCATATTCTCGCCAATTCCAGATAGTCTTCGCCGTGTACTCTTGTCGGGTTTCTGCGACGAGAGCTGTATACCGCTTTCGAACAGCTCGCTGAACGGGACGACCGAACACTCGCCATCGCTTCTGTTCCGCCTTCGGAAGCATGCACTGTAAAGCTCGAACAAGGTCGATCGTGCTTCGCTCTGTCTCGATAATCCCATCGAGAGAAACAGCTATAGGTATCCAGTCCCCCGTCCCCAGCTGATCAGCCTGTTTTATTCGCAGCTGACCATTCTGCAAAACATAACACCGATGATTTGGTGTCATCAACAGCTCTCGCCCCCACCGCAACTTCATGCGAATCATTCTTGAGGGCGCCGGTACTTTACTAACATGGCTCACTCGTTTAACGCTGTTGTGCAGATCGGGATCGATTCCCATCACAGCAAGGTCTTCCACGAGTTTCTGGCCTCCTTGCTGGCCCGGCAAGTACGCGTCCACGATTTCGCGAATCGGTGCCAGTTTCCAGCGCCCATCTCGACGGTGGAGCACGATGGTGTCGCCTCCCAAACACGTGACGAGACACCACTTCAACGCTGTTTGACGTTGATCATACAGAGCACGTGCGTCACCAGTGGTTTCGCGCTTCCGGCGTTTGTAGTAGGCTCGTCGGTCCAGCAAGTGGTCAAGCACCTTCGGGACGAGGCCCCGCCGACGGGTACAGATCGTGTAACCGATCTCAGGAACCCGGGAGTCTGGACAGCACGTACACCCCACGGTTTCCGGTGAGATATTAAAACGCGCCATGATGGTTGGGTACATCGAAGAAAAATCGAGTTCCCCAACACCTTCGAACAATCCGACGAGAGGTTGGTACGTCAGTCCACCTTTATCGCTCACAATTAACTGGGACGCGGTCTTGAATGCCTCTGGCTCGCTCTTCTGCCACGGGATGAGGACTCCATCGCGCACCGTCTGGGCAAGCTGCATGGAGCTGATCGCCGTCCCTGTTGTCGTGCGGGCAAGGTACTGGACCGGCAGTCGGGCGAGGCGGGCGATTTCCAACAACCCCGCCAGCTCGGACTCGCCAAAGAGGAATGAGTTCCGCAGGTCGATGTGCCATCGACCGTGCAGCATTTGCGCGCCTGCTTGGTAGACGACCTGGCCATAGGTGACGTAGGATCGGGCCCGCCGTGTCCGGATGCCCGCGTGCGCATCGCGGTTGAGGGCGAGCGGGATCCCGACCCGAGCCGCCAGCGCGCGGAGCTGCGGGAGGAGGAACGAGTCCCCCCATTCAGTGAGAATGACGTCCGGATCGTAGCGTTGGAGGAACCGGTTCAGGCTGGTCACCAAGTCTGCCGGATCCTCCCCCCCCAAGACGACGGTCTCTCCGTCGACACCTACCTCCAACAACCCACGACGCCCGTGGGCGGGACTCGACCCAAGTGGGTCGGTCACCGAGTGCTCAAGCCGGACCCGGAGCGTCACCAGTGGCGGCAGCGTATACTCCACCTCCTCGGGCCGCGTGGTCGCCTGTATCGACCGCACTTCGCCATCGCAGTGCTGGACCGTGCACCGGGCGAGTGGGAACAAACCCGTCTCATAAAAGAACAGATGCGCGACCGCAATATCGCAGTTATACAGGCTCAGGCCAGGGACTTTCGTCAGCAACCGCATCGCCGCGGAGAACGCCAGCGGGTTATGGACAGCGACGCGAACAACCGGCAGCTCGTCGCCGCTCATCAGCTCACGCTGGATTGTGGGCGTTAGGGTCGCGTGGAGGGCATGCTGTCGCAGGACCCGTTCCGCTCCCCCCAGAGCGGGACGATCGCCTGCAATGAAGAGGGCGGGATGGTACGGATGGCGCAGCTGGTGGGGACGCCCGTCGTCGTCGAGTATCCACAAGACGACCCCGCTCTCATTGGGATAGACGTCGAACAGCCAGCCATGAACTGTAGCGTCGTGTTGCACCACGATGGTATGTCCCCCTCGCGATTCGGAACGATGTCTATACGTGAGGCTCGGGCAGCGACGGGATGCTGGAGGCGGGACGAGGTTCCAGCTGTTCCAGTCGCTGCCGGACCGCAGCAACCGCCTTCATCGCCTCCAGCACCATCGCCAGCAGCATGGAGTCAAAGGGGGTCGAGTGTGAAGCATAGTGGGCAGGCGCAGAGTGGTGACGGGCGGCCGCGAACAGTTGGTCGAAGATGACCTGATCTTCTTTGCGCAGTGCCCGCCGGAACGGGGCCCAGTAGACTTCCTCCTGCGCGACCAGCTGGGTCATGGTTTGGGTCGTGCGACCCATTTACCCCCACCTCCTTGGTGCCAGCAACCCAATCTGCGGCTCCCACGTCCATGAGGCTGCCGATGGTTTGGTGCTGGTGATCTCGACAGCAGTCTCCTCGCGGCGTACCTGGAAGACCCAACCTGCTGTACGGCAGATCCAGGGAAAGAACTCTTCCCGACCTGGGAGGCTGAGTGGCTCGGGACATGCAGCGAGCGTCATGACTCCTGATGCGGTCAGTCGCCGCAAGATCGGGGGGATCAGCCGCAAGATGCGCGCCGCTTCTCCCCGAGGCACATCTTCATCCAGGAGCGGGTCCAAGAGTCCCGAGAAGTACACCGCCCTCGCGCGAAACTGCCGGAGCGCCATCCCCAGCCGACCCCGCAGCAGCGCTTCCAGTTGATGGCAGGTAAAAACCCGCGAGATTCGGATCTCGTCTAGGAGTGCCTCGGGCAGCAGCCCAAACTTCCGCGCAAGATCGGCCACTAGAAAGGGGTCAAAGGCATTTGCCCCATCGACGATGAGCAGCGGTTGCCTTGGACGCACGGTGCGCAGTCCCGTGAGCAACCCAAGCGTTAAACATGCGGGATCTCCGGCGAAAATAGCTGAGCCTATCCCAACATCCGGAAGCGGGGACTCACGCGCGAGCACGCCTGTGTGCATCTCGATGCCTCCTTGAAAGGACACGCGCTCCTACAACGGGAAACGATATGCCGAACAAACGTTCGCATAATCCACTGTAGCACTGTTCGGATGGAGCGTGTCAAGACAAGGAAAGCGGACTCGTTTACCACCCAGGTCAAATAGTCCGCTCCGACCTCAAGCGACTTTCCCTGAGGAAGCCAATGGATTTCTGATACGCTCAAGCATGCCAGTCGAAACAATACAACCACGGACGATGTGAACCGCAACCGGAGGTGAAGGGCGCGATGGGGGAGGCAGCTAAGAGGATCCTCAAGCGGCTTGACGTGGTCTTTGAAGAGGAATCATGGCACGTTCCCCTACACGCCGCTGTCAGTGGGCTGACCGCACGGCAGGCGGCGTGGAGACCCTCGCCTGGCCGCCGCTGTATCTGGGAGATCGTCAATCATCTGTCGCTGTGGAAAGAATACGCCTCAGCCCGAATGGCGGGAGAACCGTCGCGTCCACCCGGGTGGGCGCGCGGCATAGACTGGCAGGAGATCCCGGAAGCCACTGAGGACGCCTGGAACGCGTCAGTCCGACGGCTCCTTGATGCACAGACTCAGCTCAAGGCTCAGTTCTCCGGTCGAACAGATGAAGAGTTTGAGCGCCCGCTCGCTGGAAGCAAAATGCCGCTCTACGCCTTCGAGAGCGCCGCAGCACACGATGCCTACCACTGCGGGCAGATCTGCTACATTCGAGCGCTTCAAGGGGTCCCGGCGAAAGGTTCATGGGATCAGTAGTCCCGAGGAGACGGCTCCGAAGAGCATCACGCTGACATATGATGAGAGGCGGAAAGATAAGGTTGCTGTGGGCACTCGTTGCGATCGGACTCACAACCGCCGGCGTCGTCTCAGGGCATGCTACTCTCGTGAAGTCCGACCCCGCCGCACGCTCGATCCTGCGGACCCCACCCCAACGAGTGCGCGCCTGGTTTGATGACGAACTCGATCCGAAACGCAGTAGCCTCAGTGTGTGGGATAGTCACGGACGGCGTGTGGACGACGGGCATGGGGGCGTCGATCTTGACGACCTCGACCACAAATCGATGGTGGTGCTGCTCAAGACGATTGATGCCGACAAATATACCGTGAAATGGCGCGCGATCTCGCTCGACGATGGCTTCGTCGCGCAGGGGACTTTTCAGTTCACGGTCACGCGCTGAGCAACCCGAGGTGGATGCTGCCCGACCCGCTGAACACAGACCGCAGGTGTAGTCTACCGCGCACTCTGCTCCTTACGATACTCGCACTTTGGGTTGGCATCTCGCTCGCCCCTGCTCCCGTGTTCGCCCACAGCGTCATCGAGAGTTCGCTTCCTCCTGCCAATGCGTCGCTGGAGTCACCACCACGGGAACTGGTGCTGCGGTTTAGCGAGCCGGTAGATGCGACTTTCAGCACCGTCACAGTGCTGGATCGAGAAGGACGGCAGGTCTCGGCGCGCCCAGTCTTTGCACGGGACGAGCGTCAAACCACTGTCCCCCTGCTTGAGATGGGACGCGGCATCTACACCGTACGCTGGCGGGTGCTCTCTGCCGTCGATGGGCACGTGACCACGGGGTTCTTTGCGTTCGGGGTCGGAGTGTCGCTGGCCGAGAATGCGTCACCCACGACGGCCGCAAGCCCGTCTGTTGCGGTTGTGCTGTTTCGGTGGATTGGACTGCTCGCAGCGATCGTGCTGGCTGGGGTCGCGTTCTTCCAGACCAGCATTCTCGGACCTGGCCTGACCCAGCTCCCTGCTTCAGTCGCCACCCGGCTTGCAAGGGCAGCCGATGCCCGGCTCCGAGCGCTCACGGTCGTAGGGGCATGGATCCTGCTCGCCGGCTCCGTGGCTGAGTTCGTGCTCCAAAGCTTGCTCCTCCTGGATGCTCCACTCCGCACGCTGGTCGCGACAGGGGCGCTGTGGCGATTGCTCGAAACGACGCGCGCAGGTTGGGGCCTCCTCGTGCGAGCCAGCATGGCGCTTGTGCTCCTGTTGCCGTGGTCGCCCAGCGGGCGGATCCTGAAGGTAGCGGCGCTCGTCTGGGTGGCCGTTGTGGGAACGGTCGCCACCGTGCTTGGTGGGCCTTCCGCGCTCGCGAGCCCTCACGTCGCCCTCCTGCTCCTCGTCGCGTCCGTCTATGGGTTATTCAGCGTACTCATGGCCCTCATTCTCCCGCAGATTCCTGACATCCGCCTCCCACCGCTTCAATGGACCGCTCCCCTGGCCGGAGCGCTCCTCCTGGCGGGCATCACGTTAACGAGCCACGCCGTTGGAAGCGGACCGCTCGCGGTCATCGGGGATTGGCTCCATGTCATCGCGGTTGCGCTTTGGATTGGAGGCTTGGGGGCGCTGGGCTTCGTGGTCCTGTTCGTGACATCCACCGATCGCGTTCTGCTCACCCAGGCCTTGGTCGGACGCTTCTCTACTGCTGCGGGACTCGGTCTCGCGACTGTTGTGCTGACGGGCATCTACAGCGCGTGGTTGCACGTGCCAAACTTGCAGGCATTTCTTGTGACGTCCTACGGGCAGACCCTACTGATCAAACTCCTGCTGGTTGTCCCCCTGGTCGCGCTTGGCGCCGTGAACCGCTTCGTGATCCGTCCCCGACTTGCTGCGCGCCCTGCCCAACTGGGCGACACTATTGCTGTGCGCTTCAGTCGTCTCGTCGACTCGGAGGTGGCGCTGGGCAGCGTAGTGCTACTCGTCGTGGCTGTGCTCACGATCACGCCCCCAGCGCGGGTCTCGATGCCCGCGGTAGCTCAAGAGCCACTCATCCTCGCGGGACTGGCCGACGACTTCGCGGTGCAGCTAACCGTCATCCCGGCGCTGCCAGGGTGGAATCGCCTCACCGTCGCCGTCCGCGATGCACGCGGCCAGAGCCTGCCCCCGGACGACCGCGTCCTCCTCCGGTTCACCAAGCTCGATGAGAACCTCGACCGCGTCACGGTCCCGCTCTCGCTACGTCGAGGCGACGCCTATCTCTTGGAGGGCAGCTACATCGGCCTCCCAGGCTACTGGGAGGTGGAGGTCGTCGTCCGCGAACGTGGGCGTCCGGACCGTTCAACCAGTTTCCCGTTGCGGATTGGGCAGCCGTCTGCGACGACCCCTGACGCGGCGGCAGTGCGGTTGCTCGACCGAGCGCGGACGACGATAGGGACCATTCGGAGTTGGCGGCAAGTCGACCAGATAGCTGACGGCGCCGGACATGTGATCCTCACCCGGTATGAGATGGCACGGCCGGACCGGTTACACTACCGCACGTCCGTAGGGGGAGAAGTGGTACTCATCGGGGCCACCCGCTACCTCCGGGAGGATTCACCCACCTGGCGGCAGGAGTCCCTGACCCCACCCCTCGCACTGCGAGGCCCCTACCTCGAGTACTTGGACGGGGCGAGCGCTATCCGGCGAGGGCGGCAGATGCCTTGTGAGGAGGAGACCTGCCAGCTTCTAGTATGGGAGCTCCCACAGGTCCCTGCCACGATGGTCGGCTGGATCGGCCTTCAAAGTGGTCGCGTGCAACGGCTGCTGATGGTTGCCCCCGCGCACCATATGACATCGGTTGCTTCAGACTTCGACCAACCGATTACGATCGCGCCGCCGATGACGCGGACTCCTTAGAACTACGGGGATCAATACCCTGAAGTCAGAACCTCACCGGATTTAACACCCTCGCAACTCGACGCTTGGGTTGACTGCTTTCAAAAGCGTCAAGAACACATGAAATCCAGTGAATTGATTGACGATGAGCAACCGTTTGTGCCGCGATTTGACGAGCAGGAACCCTGGTGTACCACGGTGGGGCGTGATCGACGTAATCTCATGCGCAGCAATTCTGATGGTGCGGAACAGCGATGTGAAGGCCACACTTCCATCGTCGTGCAATGTAATCGTGTAGGGAAATCGGAGATAGTAGTACCCCGTGAGCAGAGGGGCTGCAAGAAACACCAAAGCAACTGGAACGCCTGCTCCTTTCGCAGGATCCTTCCAAGACTCAAGGAGCACCGCAACTGCTATGACGAGGAACAGCACCAATCCGACAAACAGAGGAGCGATCGTCCACCACTGGATGTCGAGTTTGAATCTTTGCGTTCCAGGCTCGGGGGCACCCACGATTTTCAACCCAAGCCTACAGAGTCTCTAGGACCATCGCGATCCCCTGACCCACCCCAATACACATCGTCGCGAGCCCGTATTGGCCGTGTCGGCGTTTCAACTCGTGGACCAGGGTAGTCACGAGCCGCGCCCCACTGAAACCAATCGGATGCCCTAACGCAATCGCTCCCCCATTCGGATTGAGCTTGTCGAGGGGAATCTTCAATTCACGGATGCAGGGGATAACCTGTGCGGCGAAAGCCTCATTCAATTCGATGACGTCCATCGCGTCAATCGAAAGCCCAGTCCGCTCAAGAACTTTCCGGGTCGCGGGAATGGGTCCCAGGCCCATGTAAGCTGGATCTACTCCAGCTACCGCGGATGCTAGCACGCGTGCCCTCGGCTTGAGGTCGAGTTGCTCAGCCACTTCGCTTGAAGTGAGCAACACCGCAGCCGCGCCATCATTAATCCCGGACGAGTTTCCCGCGGTCACCGTGCCGCCGGGCTTGAACACCGGACGCAGCGCCGCGAGCTTCTCGAGCGTCGTGTCCGCCCTTGGGTGTTCATCGGTCTCGACGACGACGGGATCCCCGCCGCGACCGGGCAGGACGACTGGGACGATCTCCTCCCTGAAGCGGCCTTCAGCAATCGCCTGGCTCGCGCGCTGATGACTGCGCAGGGCGAACTCATCTTGCTCGCGTCGCGTGATCCCAAAGCGCTCGGCGACGTTCTCCGCCGTCTCCCCCATGCTGTAGGGGGGATACATTTCGGCGAGCTTTGGGTTGGTGAAGCGCCACCCCAGGGTCGTGTCGTGGACGGTGAGGTCGCCGCGGGGAAAGGCTGCCGCGGGCTTTGCGAAGACAAACGGCGCCCGCGTCATGGACTCGACCCCACCGGCGATTATGATGTCCCCTTCGCCGAGCTTGATGGCGTGTGCGGCCGACGCGATGGCTTGCATCCCTGATCCGCACAACCGGTTGACGGTTTGGCCAGCTACGTTGGGAGGCAACCCGGCAAGCAGGGCCGCCATGCGTGCGACGTTCCGGTTGTCTTCCCCCGCCTGATTCGCGGCCCCGAAGATAACGTCTTCAATCTGATTGGGATCCATCGTCGTCGTCCGACGAACGAGCTCCCGGATGACGTGCGCCGCCAAGTCATCGGGGCGAACATCCCGCAGCACCCCGTTGTACCGCCCAACGGGAGTCCGCACAGCGTCAATGATGACCGCATTCCGAATCGTCACCTTCACCGCTCCTGCCTCGGAGGCCTATGGGACGCCTAGCAACGCCGGGCCTGTCGCGTCGCGACGGGGCACACGACGGGCTATCCACTATGTGCCCCGAAATTGCGCGGCCCGCTTTTCCGCAAACGCGGCAACCCCTTCGCGGTGGTCCGCGGTGCGGCCCGCGATCTCTTGTAAGTGCGCTTCATAGTCCAGCGCCTGCTCAAGCGTCGCATGTAGGGCAAAAGTCATCCCGCGTTTCGTCAACCCGTACCCTGTCGTCGGCCCCGCCGCTAGACGCTTCGCGAACTCCAGCGTCTGCGCCATCAACTCCTCGTGCGCGACCACGCGGTTCACCAGCCCCATCTGGAGCGCTCGGGGTGCATCGACGGGCTCCGCCGTGTAGGCCAGTTCCAACGCCCGGCCCAACCCGACGAGCCGAGGGAGGAAGTAGGTACTGCCGGAATCGGGGACCAGCCCGATCCGGGAAAAGATTTCGATGAAGCTCGCTCGGTCAGAGGCAATCCGTAGGTCCGCTGCCAGCGCCAGGCTACACCCCGCCCCCGCGGCGACCCCATTGACGGCCGCAATCACGGGCTTTTCCATCGTCCATAGCCGCAAGATAATCGGATTGTAGCGCTTGCGCAAGGACTCCCCGTAGGCGATTGTCGCGGCGCCAGCTCGGTCGCGCAGGTCCTGCCCTGAACAGAACCCCCGACCGGACCCGGTGAGGACCACCGCGCGCACCGTCGTGTCCCGGTCTGCGAGCTTGAGCGCTTCATTGAGGTCTCGAGCGAGTTGCTCGTTCACGGCATTGAGGACGTCCGGCCGGTTCAGGGTCACCACCAAGACCCCGGCATCGTGCTGCAGGTTGACGGTCTCCAATGAAGGAACGGTGGTCATCGCGGTAACCCTCGCTCAGGATTGGCGTGCACCGCCGAGCCTCTGGTGGATCGACCCCGTAGGTCGCCGTGAGGCCCGTAGGTCCTCCTATCGTACCCGACGAGAAGCCTTACCGCCCCTGAAAATGCGGCGGGCGCTTGGCCAGGAACGCCTGGATCCCTTCGGTGTGGTCAGCGGTTGCGAACAGGAGGTAGAAGCATTTCCGTTCATAGTCCAACCCGCCCTCAAGATGCGTGTCGAATGCCTTCAACACCGCCTCTTTCGCCAACCGGACGGCGATGGGAGCTTTGGCGGCAATCTCGCGGGCAAGGGCCTTGGCTTCGTCGAGCACGACTTCGTCCGGCACGACCCGGGTCACCAGGCCCGCAGCTTCGGCCTCGCGGGCAGACATGTGTCGTCCGGTCAAGATGAGCTCCATCGCCTTGTACTTCCCTACCGCCCGGGTCAGCCGCTGCGTGCCCCCCGCGCCTGGGATCAAACCGAGGTTGATCTCCGGCTGCCCGAAGCGCGCTGACTCTCCGGCAACGATGAGGTCACAGAGCATCGCCAACTCGTTCCCGCCTCCCAGTGCAAAGCCCCGGACCGCGGCGATGAGGGGCTTGGAGAGCTTGCGGATCCGCTCCCATTGCTGAAAGCGGTAGCCGTGGAGCATCGCGACCGCTGACGCCTCTGCCATCTCCCGGATGTCCGCCCCGGCGGCAAACGCGCGCCCGCTCCCCGTTAGAATGGCACAGTGCAGCGCGTCGTCCCGGTCGAATGCCTCAAGCGCGCTGACGACTTCGTCCATCGTCGCGTTGTCGAGGGCGTTGAGCACGTCAGGCCGGTTCAGCGTCACCACCCCGACCGATCCCTCCGTTGCGACCACAATGTTCCGATACTCCATGGGATCCTCCACTTCTCCGCTACCTAGAGTGTGTGCCCGCAGTTACCGCAGAACGTGAACCCCTCGGGGAGGTGGACGGCCCCGCACGCGGGACAGGTACGCACCGGGGGACCCCAGGCGTGACTCGCGCTCTGTCCAGTCGCCAAGCGTCGCCGGATTCCATCGTAGTCAACGGGGCGTTTGGCAAAGAAAGCGTCAAGCCCCTCTTGCGTCTCGGGCGCTCCGGCATGCAGGGCGAGCCACTCGCGCGCGTGCCCAATGGTGAGGTGCCAGCTCAACTCCCGCCAGAAGTTCAGCTGTTGCTTCGTGTACCGGGTCACCTCGGGCAGCTTGTGCGCCAGCTTCTGGACCAACGTGTCGACCGCCGCATCCAGCCTAGCCCGGGGGACGACTTCGTTCACGAGTCCCCAGGCCAGCGCTTGCTGGGCGGAGATGTCCTCACAGAGGAACAGAATCTCTCGCGCGCGCCGATCTCCGACGATCAGTGGGAGCCACTGCGTCGCGCCGGCAGCAGGGACGCTGCCACGCGCCGGACCCACATGACGAATGGAAATGTCGTCGGCGGCGACTGCAAGGTCGCACGCCAAGTTGAACTCGTTCCCTCCGCCGACCACCATCCCGTTCAGTCGCGCAACGGTGGGTTTCCCGATTCGCTGCAGCCGCTCCTGAGCCTCGACGAACGCGCCCATCCACTTCCAGTAGTCCTGGGGCCGTCGGACGAACGCCTGCTGCTCGTGAAGGTCCGCGCCGGTGGAAAACGCCCGGTCGCCGGCGCCCGTGAGGACGACGACGGCGATTGCATCGTCCCAGGAAGCGTCTTCAAACGCTCGGGCCATCTCCCGAAGCGTCTCGAAGTTGAGAGCGTTGAGGACATGGGGACGATTGATGACGACGCGAGCGGTCGGCGGACGCTTCTCGTAAAGGATAGTGCGGAAGCCGAAGGCGGATGGCGATTGCGGGGTCGGACCCTCCACAGTGCCCTTAGGAGACCTGGGCGTAGACCATCGTCACTAAGCCCGGAGCGAACTTCTGGAGGTCCTCACCCGCCGCACGCCCTTCGGCGGAGCGAAGCGCAGCGCGAAGAGTGTCCGCATCATCGAAGTACATCTCCGCCAGCAGGTAGTATGGGGGCTCGCCCCCGACCGCGCCAGTGATCTTGGCGACCTCGACCCGGCGAAGTCCGGGCATGCGCTGAATGAGCGGGATGTGCACCGTGTGGTAGTGCTGATCAAATGCGGCCGGGTCGGCAGGCTTCCGGTAGAAGGCCACCAGTTTCACCATCGGAGAACGGTCCTCGTGTTCATCGGACGGGGAGGACCAACGCGTCGTAGCCGCGCGCCCGGAGTTGGGCGACAAGGCGATCGGCATTCTCACGATCAGAGAACGCGCCCACGATCACCCGCAACAACCCTCCTGTGGTGACGAGGTAGGGTTCATAGCCGTCCTGCCGCAGTTGCGCCATGCGCGCCTCGGCGTTTTCTCGACGCTGAAAGGCTCCCGCCTGCACACGGTAGTTCGCCCCCGGAGGTGCGGGGGCGGACGCCGTCGGCTTGCTCGGGGAAACGGTCGTCCCGGGCGCGGGGGTGGGAGCGACTGGCGCTGGTGCCGGGGGGCCGACCTCTGGCCCGCGCGAAGGGCCCAAGGGGGCGGCCGGCGTTACCGGAGTCTCAACCGCTACCGGCGGGGGCGTCCCCGCCCGCGGTGTACGCGAGGCGGACTTCGCGGGCGCTAGGAAGGCTTGGCCGCCAACGTAGCCGATGAGCATTGACGCGGCGAAGAGACCCAGAAGGCCCAGGGCGACTATCAGCGGGTTTACGCGCATGATGTTCCTCCGAGACGCTGGAGGCGCGATCGCGCCGACACCTTGAAAGCGTTGTCAGGAGGCGATCGCGGAGTAGGCAGGTGCGGGTGCGTACCCACGACCGTTCGAGCTCCAGGGTCGACCCGTTCTGTAAGACTATCGTAGATCACTTGGCTAGTCCGGAGGAAAAACCTGCCCGTCCCGGCATCCTCACACGACTCCCCTATCCGTAGCGATCAGGACTGGGCTCCCAAGGCCGCAGAAAGTTCCAGCATGCGCGCGCGCCGGGTCTGCAGCTCGCTGATCCGCGCCTCCTCGCGGGCGACCACCTCAGCTGGAGCCCGGGATCGAAACTCTGGGTTGTCCAGGTTCCCCTGGAGCCGCGCTATATCGGTCTCGAGGTCCCGCACCGCCAGTAGTAGCCGCACGCGCTCCTTCGCCACATCGATGAGCCCTCCAAGTGGGAGGAAAATCTCAATGTGCGGGAGGACCGCAGCGACACTTTGCGGAGGACGCGGTCCGGTCGGGGCCGTGAAGGTGAGCGGCCCGACCTTCGCCAAGGCGGCGAGATACGCGCTCGCCCGTCCTAAGGTGTCTTGTTCGGCCACGCCGGCGCGCACGTGCACGGGGATCGTCTGAGCTGGCGGGATGCCCAGTTCCGACCTGAGGCTCCGGACCGCCCGCACGACAGCCATTACGGTATCCATTTCCGCCTCCGCGTCGGAATCGAGCCAACCGGCATCTGGCACCGGCCACGACGCCACCATGATGCTCGCGCCCTCGTGCGGCAGGTGTTGCCAGACCGCCTCAGTGATGAACGGCATGATTGGGTGGAGCAGCTTCATCGTGTTCGAGAGCACGGCCCACAACGTGTGCCGCACGGCGCGAGGCGGGGCCGGGTCCTGTCCCCCAGGGCTCAAGGGAAGCGCATTCGCCAGATCGACTTTCGCCATCTCCAGGTACCAATCACAGTACTCGCCCCACAGGAAGTCATAGACGGCCCGTGCAGCCTTATCAAATTCATAGCCGTCGAGCGCCCCGGTCACATCGCCAATGAGACGCGTGTATCGACTCCGGATCCACCGGCTCGCCATCGAGAGGTCCGCCGCCGCGGGGGCCGGCGGGGGAGACTCCGGGTCGACGTGCATCAAGGCAAACCGCGTCGCGTTCCAAATTTTCGTGTTGAAGTTGCGGACATCTTCGATCATCTTCATATCGAAGCGCATATCCTGCTGGGTGTGGGAAGATCGCACCACGAGTCCGAAGCGGAGTGCATCCGCCCCGTACTTGTCGATTGCCTCGAGCGGATCCACGCCTGTGCCCAACGACTTACTCATCCGGCGACCGGCCTTATCCTGAACCGTCGGGTTGATATAGACTTCACGGAACGGGACATCCCCCATGAACTCCAACCCGAACATGATCATCCGGGCCACCCACAGGAAGATAATGGAGCGGTCCGTTATGAGGGTGCTTGTCGGGTAGAAGTAGGCCAGGTCTGCGGTGGACTTGGGCCATCCGAGCGTGGCAAACGGCCACAGCCCCGAACTAAACCACGTGTCCAGAACATCGGGGTCCTGCCGGAGCGTCGTCCCCCCGCAGGTCCTACAGGCCCGTGGGGCCTCCTTGGCCGCAATGCGCTCACCGCACGCCTCGCAAGTCCAAATCGGGATCCGGTGCCCCCACCAGAGCTGACGCGAGATGGTCCAGGGGCGAATGTGATCGAGGAAATGGAGGGCGATCCGGGTCCATCGCTCAGGGTAGAAGCGCACCCGCCCGGCGCGGATCGCTTCTGCGGCGCGGCGGGCCATCTCCGCAACGTTGCAAAACCACTGGTCGCTGATGTAGGGCTCAATGATCGTGTGGCATCGATCGCATGTACCCACACTCGCTCGGTAGGGCTCGATCTTCTCGATGAGGCCCTGGTTGGCAATCGCCTGAGCGACGCGCTCACGCGCGACGAACCGGTCGAGGCCAGCGAACTCGCCCGCCGCGGCACTCATACGTGCGTCTTCATCCAGCACGACGAAGATCGGCAACTGGTGATCGCGCCCGATCTCATTGTCGAGTGGGTCGTGCCCCGGCGTGATCTTGAGGGCGCCGGTCCCAAAGGCCGGGTCGACCCGGGCATCGGTAATGATGGGCACGCGCCGGCCCACGAGGGGGACGAGCACCTCTCGACCCACGAGGGATCGATAGCGGTCATCGTCAGGATGCACAGCAATCGCCACATCGGCAAGGATCGTCTCCGGTCGCTGGGTGGCGATCACGATCCCGGGAGAACCATCCGCTCCTGGATAGCGCACGTACCATAGCGAGCTCGCGATCTCTTCGTGCTCGACCTCGAGGTCGGAAATGCTGGTCCGGCACCGGGGGCACCAGTTCACCATGTACTTCCCGCGGTAGATCAACCCCTTATCGTAGAGGCGGACGAAGGCCTCCATGACCGCGTCATAGTAGTTCGGGTCGAGGGTGAAGATCTTCCGATCCCAGTCCGCCGAGACGCCAAACCGCTCGAGTTGACCATAGATGAGGGGCCCGTACTTGCGAACAAAGGCCCACACCCGTGCTTCAAAACCTTCGCGCCCGAGGTCTTCCCGACGGATCCCTTCCTTGGTCAGCTCGCGCTCGACCACATTCTGCGTCGCGATGCCCGCATGATCGGTCCCCGGCTGATAGAGCGCGCTTGCGCCCTGCATGCGATGAAACCGCGTGAGGAGGTCTTGAAGCGAATTGTTCAACGCGTGGCCAATGTGCAGTTCCCCGGTGACGTTGGGAAGCGGCATCATGACCGCCCATGGTCGCGCCGCTGGGTCAGGGAACGCGCGGAAGTACCCCTTGCGCCGCCACTCCTCGTACTCTGCCCGTTCCACGCGACCGGGTTCATAGGTGGTGGACAACGGTGTCTTGGCCATCGTGTAGACGCTCCTCCCTCGATCCAAAAAGAAACGCCCCGCCCGTCAGGACGGAGCATGCTCCGTGGTACCACCCGCGTTCCACGATGGCGCTCCGGTCCAAAAACTCTTCCACCGGCTCGCTTCGCGGCGCTCTTTTGCGCGATCTCGGGCGCACCCGACCCCTTTCCTGACTCCCGCCCACACGATAGGGTGGGACGTTCGCTCGAGGGGTTGCTCTGGGGCGACCTTCCCTTCTGCGCTATCTCGCGGGACCTTTCACCCGGTGGACCCCGCTCGCTCGAAGAGCGCGCTGAAGGTACTCCTCCCCTTCATCACATCACACGCGATTATACCACCACTCCTCGCTAGATGGGAAGACGCCGGCAACGCTGCCGGCGTCTCCACGTCTATACGAATGAGGACGGGTCTGCGTCTACTTCGCCTTTTGCTCCTCGACGATGCGGTTCGCTTCCGCAAAGGTGATCCAAGTTCCCGAGGCCTGGTTCACCAACCAGCGAAGGTAGCCCGCCAACGACATGAAGTTCGATTCCGGACTGAACGGCTTGAGCTTGCCGACGTTGGGAAACCCAGCGACAGGCGCCTGCCCGCCGGGGGCTTGCCCGCCGACGTTGAGCCCGGAGACCTGGGACGCCCCCGCCGGGCGGAAAATTAGAACGAGGGCGATCGCCTTGCCATCCAGACCGAAGGCGACACCCCGGCTGTCATAGATCATCCCAGGGAAGGCCTCGGCCGTCCCCTGCCGGAAATTCGAGCCAAAGACGGCCGTCACGTCCTCGACCCGCGATCCGGTCCCTATCTCGTTGCCGATCTTCAACAAGCTGTTGCTCGTGGACACCGCGCTGACAAGCCCTTTTTGCACATAGACCGCGATGCCAAATCGGCTAAACACATAGACCGTGTCCAGCCCGGTCTCGCGAACTTCGGAAGCACGTCCGAATCGCGTAAGGACGAGCGAGATCCGGCTCCCGAGCTCAATGCCCGCCAGAGACTTGCCCGGGACGATCTGCCGGATGGTGATCGATGGCGGCGCAGACGGCTGCTGTGCGGGAGCCGGTTGCGGAGCCGCAGGCGGCGCAGGCGGTTGCTGCGCCCACAGGGGGGTGCCGGCAAGCATGATCGCTACGGTGACGAAGGCCAGTGTGTATCGCATTAGAAGCTCCTTTGGTCGCAAGACTGGCTGTTGCTTCTACGTACCATTTATAGTTCCTTCATCTCATGCGTGAGGCGCCCGTTGCATCCAACTACTTGATCCCTGTGATCAACTGGTACAGTGGCAAGTAGAATGACAAGACGATGAACCCTACGACGAACCCCAGGAAGATGATCAGCAGCGGTTCTAGGACCGACGTCAACTGGGCGAGGGTCGTTTCCACCTCCGCGTCGTAGAAATCTGCGACCTTCTGTAACATCGAATCTAGGGTCCCGGTTTCTTCGCCCACCGAGGTCATCTGCACGACCATCATCGGGAAGAGTCCGCTCGCCTGCAGCGGCAGCGCGATACTCTCGCCCTCTCGGATACTCGTTCGGACCTCTTCAATAGCCTTCCCCACAACCTTGTTCTCGACGGCGTGACTCACGACTTCCAACGCCTGCATGATCGGGACGCCGCTGGTGATCAAGGTCCCCAGCGTGCGCGAGAACCGTGAGATTGTAACTTTGCGCACTAGCGGGCCGAAGACGGGCACGCGCAACTTGAACGAGTCAAACTTGAACCGTCCGGCCGGGGTGTTGATGTACGTCCGGAACGCGTACAAGCCCCCGATGAGCATAATTAGGATGAGCCACCAAATCCGGGTCACCACGCGCGTGAACGTGATCAAGACGCGCGTCGGGAGGGGGAGCACGAGATCCAGCCCCTCGAAGAACTGGATGAACTGCGGGAGGATGAAGAAGACCAGGAAGAAAATGACGGCGATCGCAAAGATGAAAATCGCGACCGGGTAGGTGACCGCCGCGCGCACCTTCTGCCGCAGGGCGAGATCTTTCTCGAAGTAGACCGCAATCCGGCGGAGGACGTCATCGAGCACTCCACCCACTTCACCGGCTTTGACCATGTTGACCACCAACGAACTGAACGTGGTGGGGTGCTTGTTGAAAGCGTCGGAGAGCGTCGTCCCTTGCTCTACGTCGCGACGGACCTCGTTGACGATGGTGCGGAGCTTTGGATTCTCGGTCTGGTGCTCGAGAATGGTCAGCGTCTTGACCATCGAGAGCCCCGCGTTGACCATGGTCGCGAACTGCCGGGTGAAAATGGTCAAGTCGTGCAACCCAATTTTCTTCCAGCGCGAGACCGCAAGGCTCAAACTGATCTTGGGGGCTTCCTTCTCGAGGCTGGTGACGTAGAAGCCGTGCTCCTGCAGCTTCCCGATCACCATGACTTCGGTGTCGCCATCCATCGCCCCGGCGACAACACGACCGGCGTTATCTCGAGCGGTGTACTTGAACGTCGCCATAGTGGCCTAAGCCCCCCGTTCGATCATCTTCCGCAGCTCTTCCGGATGGATGGCTCGCGCCAACGCATCCTCGAGGCTGATAAGCCGGCGGGTAAACAACGAGAACAACGACTGATCCATCGTCTGCATGCCATACTGCGCACCGGTCTGGATCGCCGTATGGATCTGGTGGCTCTTCCCTTCCCGGATGAGGTTCCGAATGCCTGGGGTCGCGATCAAGATTTCCACTGCCGGCACTCGCCCGATCTGCTCGATCGAGGGCCAAGACTCGCCGGGCCCGTTCCCCGAGACCGCCGCGCCGGAGGCGGAGGCGACGGCGCCGACGAGCCGACGCTCGGGGCGCCGATCGGAGAACCGGAGGTTGGGCAAGAGCTGCTGCGAAACAACCGCCTCCAGGACGGACCCCAGTTGCACGCGGATCTGCTGCTGCTGATATGGGGGGAAGACGTCAATAATCCGGTCAACGCTTTGAGAGGCGTCCGCGGTGTGCAATGTCGCCAGCACCAAGTGCCCGGTCTCCGCGATGGTCAGTGCCGCTGAGATCGTCTCTAGGTCTCGCATCTCACCGACCATGATCACGTTCGGATCTTCACGGAGCACCGCCCGCAAGGCGTTGGGAAACGTCTGCGTGTCAAAGCCCAGCTCGCGCTGGTTGACCATGCTCTTCTTGTGCGGATGGACGTACTCGATCGGATCTTCAATCGTGACGATGTGGCCCGCCCGCTCAACGTTGATAAAGTCGATGAGCGACGCCAGGGTGGTGGACTTCCCGTGGCCCGTGGGCCCCGTAACAAGGATCAGGCCCCGGGGGAGTCGGGCGAGATCCTTGAGCACCATGGGGATGTTCAGATCTTCAATCGTGGGAATCGACTCTGATATCACGCGCGCCGCCACGCCGACGGATCCGCGTTGCCGGTAGAGGTTTACCCGGAAGCGGCCCAGCCCCACGACAGCATAGGAGAGGTCCAACTCCCAGCTCTTCTCAAACCGCTGCTTCTGAAACGTGTTGATCATGCCGTACGCGAGCTGGAAGGTGTCCTCAGGCGTCAGCGCTGGATGGCTGAGCGGCACGAGTTTCCCCCACACGCGAATCGTGGGTGGGATGCCAACTGTCAGGTGGAGGTCTGACGCCTTCGCCTGGACTGTTTCTCTAAGCAGATCGTCAATTTGCATGCGTACCCCTCGCTCTACCATGCCCCAGACCAGAGCACGCTAGTCGGGGCGATTTGGGTTCCCAACATCCGCACTACCGTTCTACGAACACCACCCGGAGGAGTTCGTCGACCGTCGTCGAGCCTTCCAAGAGCTTGAGGATCCCATCATCGCCCAACGTTCTCATTCCTTCAGAGATCGCTTGGGCTTGGAGCTCCGAGGCCGACGAGCCCTTGAGGACGAGTTGGCGAATCGGCTCAGTCATCACCATCAACTCGAACAACCCGATACGCCCTTTGTACCCCGATCCCTTGCAACGATCACATCCGCGTCCCCGGTAGAAGATGACCTCTTCTCCTTCATCGGGTTGCAACCCGAGGCGATGCAACGCCTCCGGGGGCGGCGTGTAGCCCTCCTTGCAATGGAGGCAGATCGTCCGTGCGAGCCGTTGTGCCAAGACCCCCATGAGGGACGAGCTCACCAGGAACGGTTCGATCCCCATCTCGACCAACCGGGTACACGCGCTCGGAGCGTCGTTGGTATGGACAGTCGAAAGCACCAAGTGCCCGGTGAGCGAGGCCTGGATGGCGATCTCCGCCGTATCCCGGTCGCGGATCTCACCGACCATGATGATATCCGGATCTTGACGCAAGAACGACCGCAACCCATTGGCGAAGTTCAACCCGGCCTTCGGGTTGATCTGGACCTGGTTGATTCGGGGGAGCTGGTACTCCACCGGATCTTCAATCGTGATGATGTTCTTTTCCAGGGAGTTCAGTTTGCTGAGCGTCGAGTACAGCGTGGTCGATTTCCCGCTCCCGGTCGGCCCGCTGACAAGAATCATCCCATAGGGCTTGTTGGCCATCTCTTCCCAAACCTCGAGCGTGGCCGTGGCGAATCCAAGCTTGTTCAGCCCAACGCGCGTACTCGTCTGATCGAGGATGCGCATGACGACTTTCTCCCCGAACACGGTGGGGAGGGTAGAAACGCGCAAGTCGAACTCTCGCCCTTCGGAAACCACATGAATCCGGCCGTCCTGGGGGAGGCGACGTTCTGCGATGTCCATGTTCGCCATGATCTTGATGCGGGAAACCATTGCCGGTTGCACGGCTTTCGGCGGTGCCATGACATCGCGCAGGACGCCGTCAACGCGGTAGCGGATTTGCAACGTGCGTCGGTGGGGTTCAACGTGAATGTCGCTCGCCCCGTCGGCGATCGCCTGGTTGATGATGAGGTTTACGAGCCGAACAATGGGGGCCTCATCCACCATCGTCCGCAGCTTCTCGATGCTGATCTCTTCGCTGCGGTCGTCGGCGGGAATCTCAAGGTCGACCCCGGACGCTTGGCGCATCGCTTCATCGATGTTCCCAAACCCGTAGAGCCGGCCGATGGCGGAGACGATGTCTTCTTGCGAGGCGACCACGGGTTCAATCTCCAACCCCGTCACCAGCCGCACATCATCAAGGGCGACGACGTTGAGCGGATCCGAGATCGCTAGTTTCAGCCGAGACTTCGTCTTCGAAATCGGGAGGACCTTATGGCGGTGCGCGATGTGTTGCGGCAGGACATTGACCGCGCCGGGATCGATCTCGAGTCCCGCCAAGTCGATGTAGTCGAGACCCCACTGAATGGACAATGCTTTCGCCAACTGCTGATGGGAGAGGATCCCCTGCTCGACTAGGATGCTCGAGAGATGCCCCCCGCCGCGCTGCTGCATCTGGATGGCTTTCTCCAGCTGCTCGCGGGTTACCATGGTCTCGTCAAGGAGCACCTGTCCCAACGCCCGCCCGATCGGTCGCTTGGCATGGGTCGCGCTCGCGGCGGCGGCGGCCGCTGCGGCCCGGTCAGACTCAGCGGTGGGCGGAGTCACCTGCACGGGCTTGGAGGGTCTGACGAATCTTGACTTGACGGGCGGTTTCCCGTCCTTCGCCGGGGTGGGGATGCTCGTCGGTGGAGTTGGGTGCGGTGCTGGCGGCGCGGGGGGCTCTGCGACCGGGGCCGCACTGGCTTTGGGCACTAGTGGGGCCGTGGGGGCCGCCGGCTTTACGGGTGCTGGCGCCGGGGGCGCGGAGGACGAGGGTTCGACCACTGGGGGTGGCGCGACCGCTGGGGTGGCGACCGGAGGCGGCGCCTGGGCCTTCGGCATCTCGTCGAGGATCCGGTCGATCCGTGCCTGTACCTTGTTCGCTTCCCGGAGGTTCCCTAGCTTGATGTAGACATCGCGGAGCGCTGTGTGAACCTCGGAGTCATCGGGGGCCAGCTCGGCCGCTTCCTCGTAAGCGAGGGCTGCTTTCTCCCAGCGCTGCTTAGAAGCCTGGGTCTCGGCAAGCGCAACGTAGACGAGAACAGCCGCGCGCGGGACGCCCCGCTGCACGTAGAGCGCGGCCAGCCGTGCGTAGGCGACGGCGTCTTGGGGCGCAAGCTCCAGCACCTTCTTGTATGCCGCCACCGCGTCGTCGAAGTGTCCTTGGACCTCCAACACGCGCGCACGGTGGAACGCAACCGCGCGTTCAAGGGTGGTATCGTGGGGCGCGACCCGCAATCGTTGTTTGAACTCCGCAAGTTCTTGCGTCATCGCTGACGCGTCACCTCGCCTCGCCGATTTCCCCGGGGGACAACCGGCCCGCCGACAAGCTCCCTCGGTCGGGGTGGTACCTCGTCACTACAGTTGATCAGCCACCGCGCTGCGAATCTTGCGCATCTCGATGCGAAGCCGCCCCAAGTTGGCCCGCTGATCGCCGACCACGGCGAGCACTGCGTCAGGCCCGGCGGGGGTCACCGCCACGGGTCCCACCTCATACTCGATGAGGATCGACCCCAACGTCCCCAAGTGCAGCTCCCCGCCCATGCTGTCGGAGGACCCCAGGGCACTCGCGGCGAGCGCGCCGACTGCATCGAGGTCGCCACCTTCCGCGCTGACCCCCTCGATTACGAATCCGTCGCGCCCGACCACCAACGCGGCGGACACACCCTCAACCTTCATGAGGCCGTCGAGTATTGTCCGCAGGCCTCCCGCGATCACATCCGTGTCCATGGCTCCTCCACCCTTTTTCAAGACGCTCACCTCGCGAGGTTCTCTACAGTGACCGCTCCGCTAGATGACGCCCGTGTTTAAGACCGATGCAATTTCCGGCATGATGCGACGTAGCTGCAAGCGGGCCTTGCCCACATTTCCGCGTGGGTTCATGACAATGCCGACATAGTACTGCATGCCCGCCATCGCGAGGAGAATGATGTACCGTTCAGCTACCAGCATGATGTGGTCAACTGCACCCCCGTCGAGTTTTTGGACGAGGTAGTCCAAAACTTTGCTGGCCAGGGCCCCTTCGTTTGCAATCTCCTCGAGGGAGAACGCCTGATCCACTTTCAAGGATTCGATCGTCGCGCCGTCCATCCCGACGACAGCTGCCCCGAGGACACCCTCGATCCCGCCCACCAACCCTCGCAACAAATCCTTCACGGTCCCTGCCATGCCTCACCTCACGTTCACAGCTCCAAGACCAGGACCGCCGCCACACTCCTCCGGCGGCCGCGGGGCCGGGCGGCGATCCCTCGACCTAGGCGTCGCCCTCGAGGAAGCTGCCCTGCGCGGACTCCGCGTCGAGCAGTAGCCGGACGCCCTGGAGCCGCAGCCCTTCTTCATCGATCAAGTGCTTGATCCGCTTGATGAGATCTACGTCACGCTGACTGAAGAGCCGATGGCCTCCTTTGGTCCGGGCGGGGCGCAGGAGCCCATACTGACTCTCCCAGGCCCGAATACGCCGCGCGTCGACACCCGCGAGATGCGCAACTGTCCGAATCGGATAGATCGGCAGATCGCTCGGAGTCATCGGTGCTTCCCGGATTTTCACGGCACTTCCTCCCCTAGCTCGGGTTCCTCCAGCGCGCTCGCGCGCCGGACTGCCTAGATCGCTTCAGCCTGCAAGGTCTCTCGAAGTCGCTTGATCGCCGTGTGCATCACTCGAGACACGTGCTTCTGAGAGATGCCCAGCTTCTTGGCGGCTTCAGTCTGGGTCAGATCCATGTAGAAGAGGTAGTAGATAACCTCCCGCTGCAATGCGGACAACCGTTCAATGGCATCCGCGATGAGAATCCGATCCTCGATCGGGAGGTGCGAGTTCACGACATCCTTCGACCCGATCCGGTCCCGCTGCGCCATGGGGACCCCGTCATCCCCCTCGCGCTCCTCATCAAGCGAGACGAACCGGAGCGACTCGCGCGCACGGAGGACTTCGAGCACATCGTCTTCCGCGACGCTCACGTCCCCAGCAATCTCGTGGATGGTCGGCGGCCGGCCCAACCGCTGGTTGAGTTCGGCCACTGACCGGGTAACCCGGTGGTCGAGCTCGTACAACCACCGTGGCCTGCGCACCGTGGTCCCCTGATCGCGGAGGTAGTGGCGGATCTCGCCCGCGATGAGGTGGCGCGCGTAGGTCTCGAACTTCACGCCGCGATCGGGGTCAAAGTGTGCGATCGCGCTCATCAAACCGATGTAGCCGATCTGACTCAGATCATCCAGCGGGATGCCCGACCGACTGTATCGACGGGCCAGCTGGTGGACGAGTGGCATGAACCGTGCCGTCAGCTGGGTGTGCACTTCTGGGGTCGGATGAGTCCGGTACTCGCGAAAGAGATCGCTAGTTGAGGCATCCTCCACACGTGGCACAGGATGACTGCGTGCCATGAAATTACCCCCCCTTCGAGTCTTCCGAAGGAGGGGTAGCTATTCTCCTCATTCGGCGACCCGGCTGACCTTCCGGTAGTACCGGTAGGCCCCGTAGCTTTGCGTCCCCAGGTTGCCCTGGGTTTGCCGTTATCGTGAGGAACACATCTAGTATACGGATTCTCCGAAACTTGTCAAGATTCTATACAGGTCCATCGAAGCCTTAGCTGGACCTTGCGTACATTCCCGTCCGATTCGAAAGAGACTTTTGACAGCAATTTTGATGCCACGACGTAGGTCGGCCTCCAGTCAGATGCCGGTAGAGAGTCAGGACGTTGTAGACATACCATTGGGTTTCATTGTAGGGCGGAATCCCCGTGTACCGTTCCACGGCACCACGGCCCGCATTGTAGGCGGCGAGCGCCAGGGCCGGGTCTCCCCCGAAGCGGTCGAGTTGACCGCGCAAGACCCGCACGCTCGCATAGATGTTCGCCACCGGATCGCCCGGATGCACGCGCATCGCACGCCAAGTCTCAGGCATGAGCTGGCCCAACCCGTAGGCCCCCGCGGGAGACCGGGCGGTGATCTGGAACCCTGACTCGACGGCGATGAGCGCCATCATGAGCCGCGGATCGACCTCGTAGGCAGCACTGTAGTACAGGACGCTGCGGACGATTGCATCGACTTGTGTGGGGGTGAGCGCTCGATTGTACCAGCGCACCACATACGCGTACGCCTCGGGGGACGCCCCCTTTGGCAGGACCGGCATCGCTTGGCCCTCGACCATTCGGAGCCACTGACGCGCCCAAAGCGCCGTCTGCGGTCGTCCAAGGCGCGCCGCGAGTGTGAAGGCTTGACGCGCAGGCTCGACCTTACCCAGCCCCACCTCAACGGCCCCGAGCCAGAGCGCGACCTCTCCTGATGGCCTGATGGCAAGCGCGTAACGGAGAGCTTCTTCCGCTTGGATGAATTGGTTCAGGTGGTAGTAGGCAGCGCCGAGCCAGGTCCAAGCTTCGGCATCCCTTGGGCGCGTCTCGACGTACGCGGCGAGCGCGGCGACCGCTTCCCGGTATCGACCGTCGACGAAAGCCGTGCGGCCACTCTCGAACGACGGCGCCGCGATGCCGTGCGGCGCGAATCCGAGGATCGCGGCCAGCGTGAGTGCCACGGCCGCGCCCCGGCATCGTGAGCGCGTCCGCGCTGCGTGCCGGAGTCCATCGGTCGGCCACGCTGCAGACCTGCCCGAGCGGCGCCCCGCTCGGACCCGGTGCACACCATGCATCGCCCTACCTCCTGCGAGGCGCCATCGTGGGCTATGGGGAACGAACCGTGGAGGGCCGAAGGAGTGGTGCGCTTCGGCAGCCCGGCTACCCGTGGTCACGGATCCGTGGCTTTGCGTCCCCAGGTCACCCTGGGTTTGCCCTGAACGAAAGCGCCAAGTGCCTATACAGGATATCGGCTTATCCTGCAGTGTGTCAACGGCTCAACCGTGGTCTTTGTTGGCGTCGATGAGTAATCCCCACTTCGCGAGGGGGCCTGGGCTGACCGGGGATGGACGAGATCTACAACACTGGACGCTACTAAATGAGCGGGACCAACCGCCGTATGCGAGATCGGGAGCCCCTGTACGCTCTACTTTGGTCAGAAGCATGGCCTCTCGGCCCGAGCTAATGTCAAGAGGTGTGGAAAATCGGTAGTGGGTCAGTTTGATTCTTCCACTCAATCGACAGCCGCAAGCGGTAAGCATTTGGTGAGGGCCGTGGCGGTGGTTTGAGACAAAACCGACTAAACCCGACCGGCGGAGTAGCGCAATCAGGCAGGGACGTACGTCAGCCTAACCGTGTCCTCGCCAACGGGATCGGTGGAAACAAGGCGGAGCGGCGGCCGCGGGCCGGCAAAGAATGGCTTGCCGCGACCAAGCACGACGGGGTGGAAGTAGAGTCGATACTCATCAATAAGACCAAGGTCGGTTAGGCTTCGTGCTAGGTCTGGTCCGGAAACTGCAATCTCCCCAACGAGCCGAGCCTTCAGGCCACGTATCACCGCCTCGATGTCATCCTCGACAAGTGTGGCGTTGGGGCCGACTGACTTCAACGAGCGCGACACGACCCACTTCGGTTGGCGCCGCCACGCCGCCGCGAACTCGTGTTGCTCCGCACTCCGCTCAGGACGGTCTTCGTCCCAATAACGCATGACCTCGTACATGCGGCGACCGTACACACTGCCGGTCAGGTCGCGCACGTGCTCTATCCAGTGACGAAAGAGCGCGGGGCCTGTCCGCATTTCCAGGTGGTCGACGTAGCCGTCCAGGGACTGGTTCATTCCGAAGACGAGCTTCGCCATGTTCTCACACCTCCGCACAAGTTCCCTGCAGTATCTAACTAGCCCAGCGCGGCTTCCCACGCCTCGACCACCTTCACGATATCACCAATTTCCCAAAGGCGGGACTCGACGCCAGCAGCCATCGCAGGGGGCATATGATGCGCGCCGCTGATTTTCACGAAGTTGGGCGGCGCGGCATAAGGCTGGTCCCAAGTATTGATCATCAATAGGTGGGACGAGCGTATCGCGGACGTCAAGAGCGAGAGTTTTCAAACTGACCCACTACCGGAAAATCGGTAGTGGGTCAACATTGAGGGACTGTGCATCAAAGGCTCTCCACCAGGATGAGATCGAGAGTCGAGCCCGACTGTCGCAGCTTAATGAGCGGCTGGTAGTCCGGGTCATTGTACCAAGCCCTCGCCTCCTCCATCGATGGAAACTTGATCATCACCATGCCAGTCGAGTGCGGGGGTTTGCCTTCCAGCACTTCCCACGGACAGTCGAGCCTGACCAGAAAGCGACCACTGTGTTTTTCGACTAATTTCATCGTCCTTTCAAGGTACGACTTTCGCCAAGACGCATCCCTGATCCGGCAGAAACCAACAGCGTATGCGCTCATGGCCGACCTCCGTGAAGCAGATAGGGCCTAGGTGGTGGGGGCCACGTCAGTTCTTACCCATCCCTGCAGTCGGGCGTCCCTAGAGTCCTCGTACCCGTCGGATGATACGGTTGCGGATCACGCTTTCGACCCGGCGAACGAGGCGGGTCGTCGGGAATTCATTGGGAGACAGTGGATCCACGAGGATGGTCCGCATCCCGAGCAGGTTCCCCCCCAGGACGTCCGTGAAGAGCTGGTCGCCAATCAATGCGGTTTGGGCAGGTCCCGTTCCCAGGAGACGCATCGCACGACGGAACCCCCAAGGCCCCGGCTTGACCGCGCCCGTTACGACCGCGATTTGCAAAATCTCCCCCATCGCTTTCGTACGCGTCGGGAAGTTGTTCGAGACGATGCAACTGCCGAACCCCATCGCGTGCAACCGCGCGACCCACACCCGCACCTGTGGTGGCGGCTGCGCTGTGTCGGAGGGAACAAGCGTATTGTCCAGGTCCATGATGATGGCCCGGATTCCGTGGGCACGGAGCCGCTGTAGATCCACGTCCTGGATGGCGGGGACATACCAGGAAGGGGTCAACGCCGCGAAGATCACGGCCCCCTCCGATACCGCCGCACGGCAGCGAGGTGGTCCGCGAAGGTCCTGCTGAACTCATGGCTCCCATCAGGCCGCGCCACGTAGAAGAGGTAATCGGTCTGGGCCGGTGCAAGGGCAGCTTCGATGGCCTTGAGGCCAGGGCTGGCAATCGGGCCGGGGGGAAGGCCCGCGTGAAGGTAGGTGTTGTACGGGGAATCGACCTTGAGATCTTCGTAGGTCACGGTGGCTTTGTGGCGTCCTAATGCGTACAGCACTGTAGCATCAACTTCCAGACGCCATCCCCGGCGGAGGCGATTGTATAGCACTCCTGCGATCACGGGCCGTTCCGTGGGCACCTTCGCTTCTCGTTCGACCAGCGAGGCGATCGTGACCATCTCGTGGAGTGTGGTGCCCGAGTCTGTCCGCGCGTTCCACCGTGGCAAGACGACTTGCGCAAAACGGTCCAAGAACAAGGCGATAATTTTCCGTTCAGGTAGGTGCCGCGGGATTCGGTAGGTGTCGGGGAAGAGGTACCCTTCGAGCGATGTCGTGGGGAGCGCGCGGAGGAACGCGTGGTCGAACTCCGCGGCCCCATGCTGGCTGAGACGCACAAACCTCGTAGGGTCGACAAGGTCTTCCCGTTCAAGCACACCGGCGATTTCCGCGGCAGTGAAGCCTTCCGGGATCGTCACGGCGTGTTCGACCACTTTCCCACGGACCAGCGCTTCAGCAATTTCCTGGAGCCCCATCGCGGGAGAAAGTTGGTAATCCCCCTCGTGTAACGAGTACGCCCATCCGCGCACGCGCACAAAGGTCACGAAATCTGTCGAGCGGCGGATTAGTCCGGCGCCCACGAGGAGCTGGCCAATCTCCACGGGGGACGCCCCCGGTGGAACGGTTATGATTCGCGGCTGTCCGTGGGGGTCAACTGGCCGGAGGGTTGCTGCCACGAGGACAAGGCCAGCGAGCCCGAGCACCACGACGATTCCCGCCGCCAAGCGCACACCGCGCATGGGCTCATCCCGACGCCCCGGGTTTGCCTTCTTGGGAGCGGACCGGACGATCATCCTCGAGCCGCGTGATGGCATCGTACTCGTCTGAGGTCTCAAGCGCGCCAACGACTCGATCGAACTCTGCATCGTCATCGATCGGGATGAGGGTCTCATCCTCCATCCGAAACACGACCGCAGAGTCGCCCCCGGCGGGCTGGAGGATCGCATAGCGGTGCTCGCCGACGTCAAGGACATCGACGAGCGCAAACTCGTGCGAGTGCCCCTCTTCGTCCTGCAAGGTGATCACTTCGGTGCGTTCAGCCACCTACGCTCCTCCATCGACCATGGCGAGGAAAGCGAAGCCGAGTGTAGCACCGCGTTGCGCGCAGTGTCAACGCTGTCGATCGAGGTATGTATTAGTTCAATGATTTTGTCACCCTCTAACAGTTCAGTGATTCTGTCACCCTGGGAGGATGAACAGGGAGACGATTACCTTGACCACGACAGAACAGCATCGTGCCCATGTCCTCACTCGTGTCCAGGCGGGGATGCTCTCCGCCACTACGGCAGCGACGCTTTTGGAGCTGTCCGTGCGCCACGTCCTTCGGCTCCTGGCCACCCTGCGGACACGGGGGCTCGCCGCGTTGGCGCATGGAAACCGCGGT